>Ga0265295_1000023_pt1 | contig 299582 bp, 275 predicted proteins | sample Munlansysbiofilm_FD_192503 | JGI IMG/M metagenome (GOLD analysis project Ga0265295, IMG submission 192503) | Leachate microbial communities from a municipal landfill in Southern Ontario, Canada - Methane capture system biofilm | ecosystem: Engineered > Solid waste > Landfill > Unclassified ... | reverse complement strand
AAAAGTTTGAAATTATGAATGAATACTTTTTAAATCATAACTTCAATTTAGAAGAAACAATTTTTAATGTAGAGTTTGAATTACATAGAACACATTTAAAACAATTTAATATAAATTCATTAGATGATTTGTTTGCTAATGTAAAAAATTTGTTTATAACTTCAATGAATGAAATTAAATTAATTGATGTAAATTCTGTTTCAAGTGCAAATTTATCAAATAATAAATATCAAGCCCAAACTCATCCAATTTGGAATGAAATCATAAATGATTTTAATATAGATGAGTTTTTGCAAAATTCTTTCCCAATAGAAAGACTAAAAAGAAAAATATCAATCTATGATGAAAATAAATTTGAATATGAATATATTGCACTTCTTAGAAAAGCATATATCAATAACTTAACTTTAGATACTGAATATCTAAGTGAACTTTATTTTAAAGCAAAAGAATCATTCAATAAAACTACAACTACCAAAGAACTAAAAAAAGATTATATTGAAGTTGATGTAATACATGAAGATTCAAATGAAAAAGAGAACTTTAGACTTTTCCCTGATGGAACTTTAATTAAACCTCTTAGAACTGAAACTGTTGCAAATTTAAGTGATTATGAATTGTTAGTTTATTTAGATAAAACTTCTCAAAAACAACATTTGTCAACAAGAGATAATCATATTTATCAAGTTGCATATAAAGAAGCTAATAAGAGAAATTTACTTTTAAATATTTCAAGTAAAGAGGCTATGCAATTTTAGACAAATAAATTAAATTTAAAACAAGATTTTTGATACTTTTTTAAAAAGTATAAACAGATTAATAAGGGAATTTATTTCCCTTACCTAAACAGATAATGAAAGGAGAGTAAAAACAATGGAAATATCATTTGAGAATCTAAATAAAATTGTTGATATATTAGAAAAACTAGATTCATTAAATTCAAAAATATTAAATATTGAAAATAGACTTGCTCCAAAACTTGATTTAACTAAAAGAGATGGAGTAAAAAAGTATTTAGATATAAGCGATAGTACACTTTATCAAATGATGAATGACGGAAGATTAAAACAAAATATTCATTATAAAAAAACTATTAATGGAAAACGTGTTAATATAATTTTTGTAGAAAGTGCGATTGTTGGTTTCAAGGAGAATCAAAAATGAAATTTTACAATCGAAACGGAATGCTGTATGTTAGAAAAAATGGAATGAGAATTTCCACAAAATTACTTGATACAGTTGAAAATCGTAAATTATTTGAAAGCTATGCTAAAAATGATGAGTTCTTTAAAAAATTTGATGTTAAAGAGAATGATGTTCCAACAATTTTGGATTTATGTGAAGAAATTTTAAAAGAGAAAGAAGCTACTTTAAAAAAGACTTCACTAAAAGCATATAATTCTTTATATCATAGTAGGATTGTTCCCTATTTTGATAAAATCTTAGTAACTGAATTTAAACCTAAAGATGTTTTTGAATGGTATAAAACAATTCAAGATAAAAGAACAATTATAACTTGTGAAGCAATGTTAAAACCTGCTTTTGAAAGAGCTATATTGTTTGAACACATTGAATCTTCACCTTTTATAATAAAAAGACCAAAAACAAATAGTGAATATACAATTATGCCTTTTACCATTGATGAAATAAACAAAATAATTGAAATATCTCCAAATAGAATTAAAAATTTAATTGCTGTTGCTTTTTACTCTGGAATGAGAATTGGAGAAGTAATAGGTTTAAAATGGGAAGATATAGATTTTCTTGATAAAACAATTAGTGTAAAAAGAACTATAACATCAGGAATTGAACAATCCCCAAAAACAAAATCAAGTGAAAGAGTAATTGATATGATAACTCAATGTGAAAATCATTTACTTGCACAAAGAAAATTTACTGGGCTTGGAGAGTATGTATTTTTAAGTGTTAATTTAAAACCTTATAATTCAAGTTCTTCTTTAGCTTATACTTGGAAAAGAATTTTAAAAGAAGCTGATATAAAATATAGAAGTATATATCAATTAAGACACTCTTTTGCAAGTAATATGCTTTCAAATGGAGAAAATGAATTATGGGTTGCACAAATGATGGGTCATAAATCATCAAATACAACTAGAACAAAATATTCTAAATATCTAAAAGTTAATAGACACAAAAAAGTTACTTTCTTAGATACTATGGACACAAAATTGGCACAATTTTGTTAGAATCTTCCCAAAATAAGGGAAGGCTTTAACGAAGAGTTAACTTCCCTATTTTAGATTCTTAATTAACTGCTGAAACAATTTACTAAAACCTATCAAAAGAATAATTACTATATATACATATTGAGAAATATTTATTGATTTTTGAGCCATAATCCAGTGAATTGTTATTAAAATCAAAGCTAAATATATAAATTTATGATATTTGTTATATTTTCTAAAAAGTTGTTTTGTTGAAGTTATTGCCATAAATAAAACTATAAAAAAAGCAATCATTCCTAAATAAATAAATGGTTTTTCTAAAGTCTCTTTTAAAATAAACTCTAAATCAAAAGAAGCATCTAAAACTACAAAATTTAAAAGATGCAAAAAAGCATAAAAAAATCCTAAAAGCCCTACTTCTTTTCTATATTTTATTAAATTTATTTTCTCTTTAAGTAGTGAAATTGAAATTGTAAAAAATAGTATTACAGTTGCTGTTCCACCAGTTATTGTATAGATATATTTTATTGGGTCATTTACATTATCAAATATAAATAACCTAATATTTAAGTAAACAAGAGGAGCTAAACTTAATAAATATATAAAAAATCGTACCATTAGAAATACTTTGTTAAATCCATATTTTTATACAAACTTGCAACTTCATTTTCATAACCATTAAACATTAAAGTGTTTTGTTTTAAAAAACTTCCCAAAACTCTCTCTTTTTTTTGAGACCATCTTGGATGGTCAACATTTGGATTTACATTTGCATAAAAACCATACTCTTTTGGATTTTCTTTTTGCCAAGTGTTAAGTGGTTCTTTTTCTACAAAAGAGATTTTAACTATTGATTTTATTGATTTAAAACCATATTTCCAAGGAACTACAAGTCTTATTGGAGCACCATTTTGTTTTGGCATAACATCTCCATATAAACCAATAGCTAAAAAAGATAAATCATTCATAGCTTCATCTATTCGTAAACCTTCAACATATGGATAATCCAAAGTTGCAAATACACCTCTACTTTGGTCAGGGAAACTGTCTTTATCAACTAAAGTTTCAAATCTTAAATATTTTGCAGTTGAAAGTGGTTTTACTTTTTTTATTAAACTAGAAAGTGTAAATCCATTCCAAGGAACAACCATAGACCAACCTTCAACACATCTAAATCTATAAATTCTCTCTTCAATATCAAACATTTTTACTAAATCATCTAAATCAACTTCCATAGGATTTTCAACTAAACCATCAATAGTTACTTTCCAATTTTCAGTTTTCAAAGTATGTGCCATATCTTTAACATCTCTTTGATTTGTAGTAAATTCATAAAAATTATTGTGAGAAGTTATTTGCTCGTATGTATTTAATTTTAGATTATTTATATTTTTATCTTTTATATAATTTAGAGTTTGTGTAGGTAATTTTTCATTTGCTAAAAGTTCCATAATTGCTCCACTTGATACAAGTGTTGCAGCTCCTAGTTTTATAAAACTTCTTCTTTTTTCAAAAAACTCTTTTGGAGTTACTAAGTTTTCAGTTATCTGCCAAGATTTTTTTCTAATAAGTTTCATAACATATCCTTTGTATTTCTAATCAAATTATAGAAATTTTCTGTAAAGGATATGTTTAGAATAAATTCTTTATTTGCCTTTTAATAAAATAGTTATATATTTACTCGACCAAACAAGTAAAACTAAAACTAACAAAATAGCTGTTAAATTTAGGAAAAAGATATAATCCAAACCAAAATTTGAACAAATTGAAGAAAAAAGTCTTAATAACACAATAAATTGTAAAGCTATAAAAATTATAACTGTAAATCTATTCGCAACTATTTGATTTCCTGAATGTCCTAAAATTACCCTAGTTCCAAAACCTATAAGTAAAGTCAAAAAATATCCCAAAGCAAAACTATGAATTACAATCTTTTCAAAATAGATACTTGAGTTATAAATAGCAAAAAAACTCTCGATAATTGATATGAAAAATCCTAGAACTATCCAATAAAGTCCTAAATATAATATCCAAATTATTGCTTCTACTTTAAATATTGGAAGTTTCCATTTTATCAACTCTTTTGTAATAATAAAAAATATAGGTATATCACTGATAAGATTGAATCTAACATCATCAAAAGATAAAATTACAATCTTTAAAATAAGTAATATAAAAACTATTTTTAAAAATTTTAAACTTTTATAAGCTACATGATTTGGCACTTTAGCTCTTGTAAAAAAAGGTATCATTCTTTGAGAAATAGTTAAAAATATCATAAATAAAAATAGATAAAATCCACTATTAATAGCTATTTTTGAAATAAAAAAAGAGTATTTAAAATCTAAATTTGAGATTATAAATAAAAAATGTGAAATAAGTCCTGCAAAAAATGCTATTAAAACCCATTTGGTATCATTTTTAATTTGAACTAAACTTTTTTTATGAATATCTAACAGTAGTTTAAAACTAAATATTTGTGTAATCAAAAGAAAAATTTGAAAAACGAAAGTAATTTTTGAATAAAAAATTAAACTTAAAAATATGCATAATGAATTAAAAAAATATGCAAAAAAATGTCTTTTATATATTTTTTCTGAAATTTCAGCTTGCATAAGAAATTTAGGAAAAACAACAAATAAAAAACCTAGAAAGAACTGTAAAAAAACTACAAAAACCATACTATAAGCATGATAAGTCAAAATTGATGTATCTAAAACTAAAATATTTGAATAAACCAAAATAAAAAGTATCATAAATAGAGTAAAAAACAGTATCCCACTTGTAAAGAATGGTTGATGTGGTTGAGAAAAAAATCTTTTATACCATGAAAACAACATAAAATCTCCTATAAATTTTAGAAGATTTTAGCTGTTAAGAAAAATTAAAACATTGATTTAAAACAAGTATTTTATTTATTCAAATTTTTATATGCTTCACAAGCACTATCAAGTTTCATATCACAAGCTTTTTTAAATAGTTGAGAAGCTAATTCATCATTTTTTGTAAAAAATTCACCTTCAAAATACATAACTCCAAGATTATAACAAGCATTAGCATAACCTAAATCACAAGATTTTTGATATAAGTTTGCAGCTTTTAAAGGATTTTTTTCAACACCATCTTCATTTGTAAATCTTACTGCAAGATTATAGCAAGCTTTAGAATGATTCATATTACAAGCACGTGTTAGATAATCTACTGTTTTAAAAACATCTTTTTCTACACCATCACCAACAGAATACATATTTGCAATATTGTAACAACCTGCACTAATTCCAGCTTGACAAGTTTTTTCATACAACTCAATAGCTTTTAAAGAGTCAAGAAGAGTCCCTTGAGCATTTTGATACATATATGCAAGATTATAACAAGCTGTAGTGTGTCCATCATTACAAGCTTTTGTAAAATACTCTATTGCTTTAGGATAATTTTGCTCTATTTTATCTCCCTTGTAATATAAAAGTCCAAGATTATAACATCCTGATGTTGCACCTTCATCACAAGCTTTCAAAAAAAGATTTGCTGCTTCTAAAACATTTCCTTTTTTTAATTCTGTAAATCCATCATTTACAACAGAAGCACTCAAAGTTTGCAAACTTAAAATTGAAAATAACAAAATTTTGATTAATATTTTAAGCATAATTTCTCCTTATTATAAAATTATTTCAATTGCTATTATACTATTGTTTTAAGATTTTAAAATTAAGAGAGAAGAAAAAAGAGAGAATAGAATAAAAAATCCACTATAAAAGTGGATTTTTCTTAAAAATTAGTGACAACCACATCCTGTTCCACAAGAACCACCAGTTACACCTTTAGCTGCTGCTAATGCTGCTTCATAGTTTGGCTCTTCTGTAATTTCAGGACAAATTTCTTTGTAAGTCACTTTTCCAGAAGCATTAATAACAAATACAGCTCTACAAGCAACACCTGCTAATGGTCCAGAAGAGATTAATACACCATAAGATTTTGAGAAAGCTTTAGCTCTAAAATCTGAACCAACTTTTAAATTTTCAATTCCTTCAGTTGTACAGAATCTTCCCATTGCAAATGGTAAATCCATAGAAACTACGATTACTTCTGCATTTTCTATTTTCGCTGCTTCAACATTAAATTTTCTTGTTTCTGCTGCACAAACAGCTGTATCTAAAGATGGAACTACTACTATAATTTGAGCTTTTTCTTTTTCTCCACCAATTTGAATATCTGATAAATCTCTTGCTACAACTGTAACAACAGGTGCAATATCTCCTACATTAATTTCTGTACCACTTAAAGTTACTTCATTTCCTTTTAATTTTGTTGTTGCCATTATTATTTTCCTTTAATTTTTTTAAAATATATACGAAATTATAATCAAATAGGATAAATTTGCTCTTAATTATTTGCAATCAAGATGTAATTATTTTATCTGTTACTATTTAACTCTAATAGCATCTATTTCAAGAATAATTTTATCCTCTGATAATAGTTTTGTCAATGAAGCTTTAAAAGCTTTTTTACTAAGACCAAATACTTCATTTATATCAGAAGCCTCACTCTTATAAGTAAAATTTAATTTTCCACCATTTTCAACTAAAATATCAAAAACTTTATCACCTGATATTTTTTCACCAATTTTTTGCAAAGATAAATCAATTTTATTATCAGCTCTAATGTTTTTTATATAAGCTCTTTTTTTATCACCAATTTTTAAATTTTCAAAAATTTCTGTGTGATAAATCATTCCTTCATATCTATTATTAACTATTACTTTATATCCTAATGGAGTTTTAGAATAAAGTATTATTTCAACCTCATCATTTTTTTCTAAATCTCTTATTTCTTTTAATAACTCATATTTTTCAGAGGCTATTAACCTATTTGTTCTCTCGTCTAATTGAAGTTGTAAAACTTTTCTTTTTCCAACGTCATAAGTTCCTTTTTGCTTATTTTTTGGAACTAAAATATCTTTTGGTAATCCAATATCTACAAATGCTCCAAACTTTGCACTATCAACTATTTCTAAAGATGCAAATTCATATAAATAAACATAAGGTTTTAATGTTGTTGATACAAGTCTATCTTCACTGTCTGTATAAATAAATACTTCAAGTAAACTATCAATTTCCATAGACTTTGTAACATAGGCATTTGGCAGTAGTACTTCTGTTTCGTCAGCACTAATTAAATAAATTCCAGGTTCACTAACCCTATTTACTCTTAAAGTATTTAATCTTCCTACTTCTATTTTTTCATTCATTTTGGTTTTTCCGTTTCTTTTTTTGTTTAATTGTCGATTATAGCTAAATAATTCTTTTTAGTGAAATCTTACAAATATTATTTAAATAATAAATTTATTCTTCTATTAAAATAGAATCATCTATTTTTATTATTCCTGTCTTAATAACATCTGCATAAATTCCAACTTTTCCATCATTACTTTTTTTAATGGTTTTTAATATATTTATATCTTTTGGTAAATTCTCTTGTTCTAATGTAGTCATTACACATCTACTTGTTGATTGTTTTATTTTTAAAATAACTTCTTCTCCAATATATATTTTTTTACCTATCCAGTTATTTTCAACAAAATCTTTTTCTTTGGAATCTAATTGAATAATAATATTTGGTCTAAATCTATTAATATTAAAATCTCCTTCTTTATATAATTCTTCTAGTTTAGATATAGTTGAAGTTGTTAATAAATGTATTATTCCAATATCAAAAAATGTACCTTTAGGCATAATAACATCAAGTATAGAATCATCAAATAAACCTTCTAGTTTTGCATCATTTGGAACATTTGAGGATAGTCTAATATCTGAATTGAAGTTTTTAGATAATATTTCATTAATATTATTTTGGGAACTTGATAATACTGATTTATCAGGTAATTTAATCTCTATATTTGGAATTTTATTAAGTGTTGGTTCTTCTAAAAAACTTGAACTGTATTTAAAAATATTTGGCCATTTTCTAGGGTTTTTAGCACTTATTATTTTTTTACTTTTTATATCAATTAATGCATAAGAACGATCACCTAATAAACCTTTTTCAGTGATTATAGTTTGTTTTAAATTTTCTCCTTGCATAGATTTAACTGGATATCTTAATAAAGAAGAAACTTTACCTATTTTTTTCATATAAATAACTCCTAAAATGAAATTTTGGTAATTATATGTTTTATGCTAAGTCAATTCAAGATAAAAAAAATACAATTTATTGTAAATTTTGCACATCTAAGATTTTGTTTTTAAGGCTTTAAATTCTGAAGGTGTATAGTTTGAATATTTTTTAAAAAATTTTGAGAAATGTGAAGTGCTATTAAAACCCATTTTTTCAGATATTTCTTTTATAGATAAATTTGAATATGATAATTGTCTTTTAATCTCAATAATATTTCTATCAATAATCAAAGATAAAAGAGTTTTATTTAAGTATTGTTTTGTTAATTCATTTAATCTTTTAGTTGTTATTCCAAAATAATTTGCATAAAAATGTGTATTTTTTTCAGTTTTATAGTTATCATCAATTAATCTTATTAAAGTATAAATTCGTTCATTTTTATAATACAAGTTTGCATCTGGTTCTTTAAATTTTAATATATATTCTAAAATCGAACAAAAAAGATGCGAAGAAATTCTATTATGTATATCTTCTTCTTTTTCAATCATTAAAATTAAATTACTTATATTTTTTGAAATAGCATTGGAAATTTTAATAATAGGTAATGCATTTTCTTCAAATAATTCATTTATAATACTATTTGGAGGTAAAAATTCTTTCGAAAAATGGAAAATATATCCTTCACAATTTTCAAAAAAATCATCTTTTAATAACTGATGTATTTGCCAAGGTTTTACTAAAGATAGAGTATTTTTTTTTAAAATAAATTCTTGAAAATCAATTTTATATTTTAGTTGACTTTTGGTTATATATACGATTTCATATAATTCGTGCTGTTGAGGACTAAAAGTAAAAAAATCTTTTTTACTTTCTATATCTATTTTTATAAAACTAAAAGATTTATTTTTATTTAAAATATTTTTTTTATTCATTCAATTTTTTATAAATATACTATCTTTTTAATCCAATTAGTTTCACTACTGTTAAAATAATAACTGAGACCATAATAATACTAGCTCCTGAGCTAATATCATATACATAAGAAACAATTAACCCAATGATTGTAAATATTGTGGCTAAAATTGAACTAATCATCATCATCGAGGAAAGTTTATTTGCAAATGTTTCAGCTAAATATGTAGGAATTGTTAAAAGTGCAATAACTAAAATCAATCCAACTGCCTTAATTGCTGCAACGACACAAAGTGCTGCAAGAATCAAAATTAACGTATAAAAGAACTTTACATTTATACCTCTTAAACTTGCAAATTCACTATCATAAGAAACTGCTAATATCTGTTTATAAAAAAATAAAATAATGAAAATAATGAAAAAATCTAACAAAGACATAAATATTAAGTCTTCATTAGAAACAGCAATAATTGAACCAAATAAATATGACATCAAATCTACATTATATCCAGGAGTTAAATCAACAAATATAATTCCTATTGCCATACCACTTGCCCACATTATGCCGATAATTGCATCTATTCTTGTTCTATTTTTTAATGTTATTATCGCAATTATTATTGCTGTTAATACAGCAAAAATTGTTGCACCAAATAAAACAGGTATTCCCAAATAAATAGCAAGTCCAATTCCACCATAAGAACTATGAGCTATTCCACCAGTTAAAAAAGTAATTTTATTTACAACTACTAAAGAACCTATAATCCCAGCAGCAATTGAAATCAAAATTCCTGCAATTAAGGCATTTTGAATAAAACTATATTGTAAAACTTCTAACATTTCTTACCTTTAATGGTTGTGATTACAACAAATTTGAGTTTTTCCTAATGCCGATAGAAGTTCAACTTCGCATAAATGCTCATTTTGTGTATTTATATTTTTTTGTACATTTTCTAAAGAGTGATAAACTATATTTTTATTGATATGTGCTACATTTTTTGCATAATTTAATAAAACAGAGATATCATGACTAACAACAACTATACAAATAGATTTATTTAACTCTTTTAATAATTCATAAATTTCTCTTTGACCTTTTACATCAATACTTGCTGTTGGTTCATCTAAAAGCATAATTTTCGGGTTTGAACAAAGAGCACGTGCTATAAAAACTCTTTGTCTTTGTCCTCCACTTAAATCACCAATTTTGCTATTTGCAAATTTTTCCATACCTACTTGTTCCAATGATTTCATTGCACAAGAAATATCATCTTTTGAATAACCAAATATTTTCTTTTTAGAGCTAATGTGTCCCATTAGAACTATTTCTAAAGCAGTAATTGGAAAATCAATATTTAAATTTGTATTTTGAGGAACATATCCTATTAAACTATTTGGTATTTTTTTATTAATTGTTCCAGATTGGGGAGTTAACAATCCTAAAATCAATTTTAATAAAGTTGATTTTCCACCACCATTTGGTCCAATTATTGCTAAAAAATCATTTTCATTTATTGATAAATTTATATTTTCTAATACATCTGTTTTATGGTATCTATAAGATAAATTACTTATATTTATTAATTCCACTAAAAAACCTTTATTTGCAACTTTGTTGCAATATTATCAAAGATTAGATAAATCTAATCTCAAATTTCATTTCTAATCCAAGAATAAACTAATCCTAAATATTCATGAATTGCAATTTCAACTTTTCGCAAATTCTTTGCACTAAAATATGCACTATAAGAATCATCCAAATAAGCCAAATTATTTGTAGGACTTGCAATGATATTTAATCCTTCTTTTTTAAATAAAAGTATTGAACGTTTCATATGAGATGCTGAAGTCACTAAAATAAAAGGTTCTGTTCCAACTATTTTTTTTGTTTCAATAACTTCTTCTTTTGTATCTTTTGGAGTATCAAGTCTTATAATATCTTCTTTCTTAACTCCTAATGAAATTGCTAATTTTTCTTGCATTAAAGCATGGGAATCTCCACCACTAATACTATAACCTGAAACTATAAGTTTTGCATTTTCTAGATTTTTATAATGTCTTATTCCCTCAACTAATCTATTTATTGCTGTCATTTTAACCTGAGAAGTAATACTTAAACTATCATCATTTTTATGTCCACTTCCTAAAACTAAAATATAATTTACTTTTGGTGTTTGAAGTAAAGCTGGATATGAATTTTCAAGTGGATATAAAATTGCATTTGAAATAGTTTGATTTGATAAAAGAGCAAACCATAAAAAAGCTAGAAATAAAAAAAATTTAGCTTTTTTGTATGAATTAAACATCAAATAAATAAAAGATAAAAAAAGTAAAAAAAGACCAATAGGAATTGGCAACAAAAAAGCTGAAACGATTTTTTTAAATATAAACATCTAAACTCCAATTAAAGCTGAAGTATATCCAACCACCCTACTTTTATCTTTTGTTACATCGGCACTTGTGCAATAATTTAATATTCTAGTTTCATAATCATTTTTTATTACCCAATTAATTATTGCTTTAACTCCTATTTTTCCGCAAGCTTCACAATAATCAAAAAGTTTTAAATCTTTTTTATTTATTGCTTCTAAGCAGATATTATCAAGTTTTTGCGCTTCTTCAAGAGTATAAAAATGACTTAAATCTGTACTAATTACCACAAAATTATCGCTATCAGATAAAACCTCATCAATAACTTTTGATAAATCTTTATAATCAATTTCTCCATAAACTATCTCAACTAATTGAACATCTCCAAAATAGTGTTTTATAAATGGCGCTTGCGTTTCAGTTGAATGCTCAAATTCACATTCAATATTAAAATCTAAAAAATCATATTTATCTATAAGTTTTTGAGAAAATTCTTTATCTATTTTTAGATTTCCAAGTGGTGTTTCATATTCATCATAAAGTGCAACACTTGCACCTTTTAAATAAGCTCTATGAGATGGACCAATCACAACTACTCTTTTTATATTTTTTTTTGAAGCTGAAACTAACTTGTAAGCCATATTTGCAGTAAATCCACTATAAATATATCCAGCGTGTGGAACAATAATAGCTTTTATATCTTCAAAACTTTCATCATTTGTTTTAACACTATTAAAATGATTTATATATTTTAAAATCTCTTCTTTTTTTTGTGGATAAAAACTTCCACTTACAACTGCTTTTCTTATACTCATTTGAAAACTCCATCAAGTTTTGTTTTACATTTAGGACAACATCCGTCAACAAGTCTGTTTTCTAAAACATTAAAATATTCTCTTATTATTAAAACTTCTCCACAATTTTTGCAAACTGTATCATTTTCGAAAGTACTATTTCCTTTATAAACATAGTTTAACCCATGACTTTTTCCAATATCAAATGCCAATTGTAGAGTTTCATCTTTTGTTCGTTCTAAATTTTGTTCTTTATAATCTGGATGAAAAGCGCTAATATGCCAAGGAACATCAACACCAAGATTTTCTTTTATAAATTTAACTATATTTTCTAATTCTTCTTTTGAGTCATTAATTGTGGGAACTATTAAAGTTGTAATTTCTAAATGAATATCATTTTTCTTGATATTTATCAAATTATCACAAACAACTTTTAAATCTCCACCTAATGATTTTTTATAATAGTTTTTATCAAAAGATTTCAAATCAATATTCATAGCATCAATAACACCTTTCATATCAGCTATTACTTCACTACTTTCAAAACCATTTGAAACAAAAACAGATTTTAGTCCAAACTCTTTTGCCTTTAAAGCTATATCTTTAGCAAATGGATAAAAAATTGTTGGTTCATTATAAGTATATGAAATTGACTCACATTTTTTTTCTCTTGCAATATTTACTATTTCATCTACACTAAAATAATTGTTTCTATTTATATTTGATGTTTGCGAGATTTGCCAGTTTTGACAAAATGAACATCTAAAATTACAACCAACAGTTCCTAAACTAAGAGATTTTGATGAAGGTAGAAAATGATAAAGAGGTTTTTTCTCTATTGGGTCAATATTTAAAGCACTCAAATATCCATAAACTAAACACTCTATTTTTTCACCAATATTTTTATTTACTCCACAAACTCCTGTTTGCCCTACTTTTAATTTACAATAATAAGAGCATAAAAGGCAAACTAACCGCTCTTTTTCTTGTTTGTAAAATTTCATTTTATCTTCTTAACTTCATAAGTAAAGATTTGAGGGTGAAACTCCAAACAATTTACTTCAAAACTTCCTTTATAACAAAGATGTGAAAAAAACTCTTCAAAAGTTGGAAGTTGTTCCCAAACTTGTGGCAAAAAAGTACTTCTTCTTCCATCTTTTTGTAAAATTACACCATGAATATTTGGTTTGATTTTTGATTTTAAATCTTTTATATTTGTATAAATCACTTCAACTGGCGTTGATAATATAGAGATTTTAATTTTTACTTTTTTAAACTCTAAGGGCGTTAATTCATAAAATCTTGGGTCTTCAAAAGCAGCGGCAAAGGCATTTGAAATCAAATCATCTAAAAGTGGTCTATATGCTTGAAGTGAACCAATACAACCTCTAAGTTGCCCATCCAAAGTCAATGTTACAAAAGTTGCACCATTTTCTTTCAGTTCTGGAAAATCAGTTAAAAGTTTTGTTTTATCAATCTTTATATTTGAATCAAACTTCTTTTCAATAGATTTTTTTGTTATATCCAATAAAACCTGATTTTCCATATTAACTCCTTAGTTTTTAATAATATCCTTTATTGCTTCAATAAATTCATCACTATCATTTACACAACGGCATACTTTATATTCACTAATTCCTAATTTATGAGCAATTTCTCTATATTCAATATCAAGTTCAAAATCTGTTTCAGAATTATCAACAATAAATGAAATTGGATAAATAATTACATTTTCATCTTTAAAATTTTTTAACATATCTTCAAGTGATGGTTCAAGCCATTTTAAAGGTCCAACTTTTGATTGATATGCTAAATTAATTGATTTAAATTTTATTCCCTTTTCATCTAATTTTTTTGATAAAATTTCCACATGTTCATTCATTTGTTCTTCATATGGATCACCTTTTTTAACAATTTTTTGTGGTAATCCATGTGCAGAAAATATCAAATTATACTCTTTTTTGTCATCAATATTTCTAATTACTTCATTTACAATACAATCATTAAATTTATCATTTTTATAAAATTCTTCTATATATTTTACAGTAAATCCCTCATATGGAATATTTCCTATAAAATCTTGAACTGACGATTTTGTTGTAGTAGTTGAAAATTGTGCATATAAAGGAAATAATAAAATTTCATTTATTCCATCTTTTTTTATTTGTTCTAAAACATCATTTGCAAATGGAGGAGTATAACGCATAGCTTGATATGTTTTAAACTCTTCTATTTTTTCATTACATTTATCTACTAATTTTTCAGTTAATGGATTAATTGGTGAAGCATTACCAATTTTTTCATAATTTTCCCAAGCACTATCAAGTCTTTTTTTTACTATAAAATTTGCAATAATACTTCTTATAAAATCTATATTTATAGTTAATATATTTTCATCATTAAACATATTTGTTAAAAACATTTTTAATTCATCTTTATTTCTAGCTCCACCCATATTTAATAGAACTAAAGCCTTTTTATTTTTTTGCATTTTCTTCTAACCTTATAATTTTATCACTACACCATTTTGCCATATCTAAATCATGAGTTATTAACAAAATAGCACATTTATCTAATAATGTAATCAATAATTTCATCACATCGTAAGCTATTATATTATCAAGTGCTGATGTTGGTTCATCAACTAAAAGTAAATCTGGTTTCATCAAAAGTGCTCTTAAAATTGAACATCTTTGAAGTTGACCTCCACTTAATTGATATGTTTTTTTATCTAACAACTCTTTTTGTAAACTTAACTTTGGTAAAAGTTCATCTAATTCTTTATAAAAATCTCTTTTTACTACATCTTTTATCTGCTCTAAAATTGAGTAAGTTGGATGAAAAGAGTTAAAAGGATCTTGAAAAATCATTGCAATATTTGATTTTTCAATAGTTCCACTTATTGGTTTTAAATTTCCGTAAATTAATTCAAAAAGAGTAGTTTTTCCTGTTCCACTTTTTCCAAAAATTGTAACTAATTCACCTTTTTTTAATTTCAATGAAAAATCTTTGTAAATTGGGTTTTCTTTTTTATAATAAAATATTAAATTATTTATATTTAAAACTAAATCTTTATTCAACTTTTTACCTTTTAATTTAATTTATTACTATATTAAAAAATAGCTTTATCTTCCCTCTACAAAGAGTTTTTGTGCATTTCACTTTTTTTATACAATAATAGGTAAAACTTATACTGAATATTTAATAAAAAAAGAAAATATTAAGCATAAAAAAAGAAAAAAAAGCTAAAATATTTTTCTTAAATTTAAGGAGATAAAATGAAAAAAATCGTTCTTGCAACATTAGCTGTTGCTACTTTAGCGTTAGCAGATGCACCTGCAGCTTACAATACTTGTAAAGCATGTCATGGAGCAAAAGGTGAAATCAACATTACTACTCAAAGTAAAAGTCATGTTCCAGCAAACTTAGCAAAAGCTGATGTTGAAAAAGCATTACATGGTTATAAAGATGGAACTTATGGTGGACCAATGAAAGGTATCATGAAAGGTCAAGTAATGAAACTTTCTGACGCTGACATCAAAGCTTTAGCTGAATATATCGGTAAATAATTTTTTAGAAGAATAAAGACTCTTTATTCTTCTTTCTTTTCCTCTTTTTTCTTTTCGCTTTGAAGTTTTTCTTCTTTAGCTTCTTTTAAATTCTTCTCTTTTTTTATTGCATCGTTTAAATCATCAACACTATCATATAAAAGACCATTTAACATCTTATTAGCATCATCAAATTGACCTGTTTTTGCAGCCCAAACAAAAAGAAGTAATAATCCTGCTGAGATTATAATTCCAACAATTAACATAAAAAAAAGTGTATCATTTATCATTTTAAAACTCCTATTTCATCTTTATTCTAAGTGAATTTAATACAACCATTAATGAACTTAAACTCATTGATAAAGCAGCCACTAAAGGAATAACTAGACCAGCCATTGCTAAAGGTATTGTAATCATATTATAAACTATTGATAAAGATAAATTTTGTTTAATATATTTATATGTTTTATTTGAAATAACAAATGCATCCTTCAAAGAATTTAGCGTTGAATTTAATAAAACTATATCAGAAACAGCAAGTGAAATATCAGCTGAATTTCCCATTGCAATTGCAACATCTGCATTTGATAAAGCAACACTATCATTTACTCCATCTCCAACCATCACAACTATCTTATTCTCTTTTTTTAACTCTTTTATATAATTTGCTTTTGAAACTGGTGTTTGCTTTGCAAAATATTTTTTAATATTTAATTCATTTGCAATTTTTGAAGCAACTTGTTCATTATCACCTGTTAGCATAATTACATCAATATTCTTATTTTGAAGATATTCTATAATCTCTTTTGCATCATCTTTTATCTTATCTTCAAGTTCAAAAGTTGCAATTACTTTTTTATTTATAGCAAACAAATAAACTGTTTTTGTTGAATCAAATTTATAATATATTCCAAATTCTCTTAACAACTCAATATTTCCACCAATAATTTCAAACTCTTTTGCTTCTATATTTTTATATATTGCACTCATTCCTTTTGCTTCTATATTTTTTACAGTTTCAAGTTCTTTAATTTTTAAATCGTACTTTGATTCTAAATATTTTTTTATTGAAATACTAACAGGATGACTAGAAGCAGAAAGTAAAGAGTATAAAAGGTTTAATTTATGAATATTATCATCTAAAATTCGAGCTTTAGATACATTTAATTCACCTTTAGTTAAAGTTCCTGTTTTATCAAAAACTACACTTGAAGCAACAGCAAGTGTTTCAATAAATTTTGCTTCTTTGAAGAGTAAACCTTTTTTTGCAAGCTCTGAAATACCTATTAAACTTGCCATTGGAGTAGCAAGTGCTAAAGCGCAAGGACAAGCAATAACTATAACTGAAACAGCAACAATAAATGATTTTTCAAATTGACTTGTCCCTTCATAATCAAAACCTAAATCTATTCCAAAAAAATACCAAACAACAAAAGTAAGAATTGCTAAACTTAAAATAGTAACACTAAAACCTTTTGAGATTTCTGCTGCTTTTGTTTGAATAGTTGGTTTAGAGTTTAAAGAATCTTCCAATAAAGAAACAATTGAAGAGAAAGTTGAATTTTTAAAATTTTTAGTAACTTCAAATTGTATTAAAGAATCTAAATTTATAGTTCCACTATAAACAATATCCTGAGTTTTTTTATAAATGGGAAGAGATTCTCCTGTTAAAGTTGATTCATCAAAAGAGCCACTTCCTTGGATAATTTTTCCATCAACAGGAACTTTTTCTCCTGGTTTTATTTCTATAATATCACCAATGTTTATACTATTTAAAGCTACAGTTTTTCTCTCATTGTTTTTTATAACAACAGCTTCTAAAGGTAAACTTGATTTTATTTTATCTAAAGTATCAACAGCAGATTTTTTTCCTATTACTTCTAAATATTTTCCAACTAATACAAAAGTAATAATCATTGAAACTGAATCAAAATAACTCTCACCTTTTGCACCAAAAAGAATAAATAAAGAATATATATAAGTTGATGTTGCACCAGTTGCTACTAAAAAATCCATATTTAAAATACGATTTTTTAAACCAAAATAAGCACCTTTGAAAAATATCCATCCACTATAAAATAAAACAGGAGTTGAAAGTAAAAATTCTCCTATATGAATCATATCTTTTACTTCTTTTGCTATACCCGTAAAAAATCCAGTATATTTTGCAACACTTAACATCATAATATTCATACTACAAACAACAGCAACCATCATACGAATAAAATAATCTCTTTTTGCTTTTGAAGCTTGTGCATCTGCTACACTTGAATCATAAGCATAAGCGTTATAACCAATTGATCTAATTTTTAAAATAATTTCTGAAAGTTTTAGTTTTTCATCATCCCAAACAATCCGTGCCTTATTTGTTGTAAAATTGATATTAGCTTCAACTATTCCTTTTGTGTCATATAATATTTTTTCATTTAACCAAACACAAGCAGCACAATGGATTCCTTCAATAATTAAGTCTATTTGAGAGAAACCATCTTTTGTTTTACTTACATAATTATCTAAAAAATTTTCAGAATCAAATTTTGTAACATCATCATTATCCAATTTTATAGGAGGAGCAATTGTTTTATTTCCTAATTTATCATAAAAAGAGTCTAATCCATCATCTTTTAGTATATGATATACGCCTTGGCATCCTTTACAGCAAAAATTTAAATCTTCTTCTTTTATCATTACATTTTCATCAAATTCTAAATGACAATGATTACACTTGATTTTCGACAAATGGACTCCTAATAGACCAAAACTATATAATTATTGATTTTTTTATTACTTAGATATTATGTTTATTTATGATATTATATCTTAATAATTTTGGAGAGAGTCTTAATAATGATAAATAATATTTCAATACTGAAAAATATAACTATTTTATATGCAGAAGATGAAAAAGACTTAAGAGAAGTAACACATCAAATTTTAAAAGGCTTTACCAAAAAGCAATATGTTGCACAAAATGGACAAGAAGGTCTAGAACTTTTTAAAAAATATGAGAATGAAATTGATTTAATTATTACTGATGTTAATATGCCTATTTTAAATGGTTTAGACATGGTAAAAGAGATAAAAAAAATCAATATGAATATTCCTATTATTGTTGCAACTGCATTTTCAAATAAAGAGTATTTACTTGAAGCTATCGATATTGGTGTTGATAAATATGTTTTAAAACCTATTGATATTGCAAAACTTTTACAAGTAATGTCACAATCTTTGATTTATCATGAATTAAAAGATTTATACACAGATAAACTAACAAATCTTCCAAATAGAAATAAACTAAAAAAAGATTTAGATGAAAACAATATTGATTTAATGGCATTATTAGATATTGATGAGTTTTCAACAGTAAATGATTTATTTGGTGAAAAAATTGGTGATACAATTTTATATGAGTTAGCTAATAAATTAAAAAGCTATTTTAGTGATGAAGAGTATTTTGTATATAGAATTGAAGCTGATAAATTTGCAATTGTTGCAAAGCAAAGTAATAAAGATGTAAATGAATTTTATGATATATGTAAAACATTTGCTGATAAAATTGAAAAAGAATCATTACTTATTGATGAAGATGAAATTGATATAAATATAACTATTGGTATAGCACAAGGTGATGGAGCAAGAGCGTATAAATACTCACAAAGAGTTATAAATTATGCAAGAACAAAACTTCAAAGAATTATGATTTATAATGAATCATTTAAAATCCAACAATCTTTTGAAGAAAATATAAAATGGGTAAAACAATTAAAAGTTGGATTCAGAGAAAATCTATTTCAAGCCTATTTTCAGCCAATTGTTGATACCCAAACAAAAGAAGTTCATAAATATGAGGCACTTATTCGTTATGTAACAAAAGAAGGTGTTGAAATAGCTCCATATAACTTTATAAATGTTGCAAAAAAGACAAAACTTTATCCAAACATCATAAAAATTGTTATACAAGATGCTTTTAAACTAATAAAAAATAAAAACAAAAGAGTTTCAGTTAATATCTCTTTTGATGATATTGCAAATGAAGAAACAACTGCATTTATTTATGAAGTTTTAGAACAAAATAGAAAATATACTCAATTTTTAGAATTTGAAATTTTAGAATCAGAAGAGATTTCAGATTTCAATGAAGTTTCAAAATTCATTGCAGAAATTAAAAAGTTTGATTGTATTGTTGGAGTTGATGATTTTGGAGCTGGATATTCAAACTTCAACTTATTAACTCTTCTTGATATTGATTTCGTTAAGATTGATGGTTCATTAATTGAAAGAATTAATAGTTCAAAAGATTTAGAAATAATTGTAAATACAATTGCTAATTTTTCAAAAGAATTTAAAGTAAAAACTGTTGCAGAATATGTATCAAATGAAGATATTTATAACAAAATAAAAGAGTTAAACATTGATTATTGTCAAGGTTATTACTTTGAAAAACCTTTGAGTTATGATAGTATCAATTAGATTAAGTAGTTAATTACTTAGCCAATTTGATATTATATTTTCTTTCTTGAAAAGTTTAGTTTTTATTCTGGTTATATTTGCAATACAAACTAATTCTTTTGCAGCTGTTTGTAAATCATCATTAATTATTAAATAATCGTAATCTTGAAAAAATTCAACTTCTGCTTTAGCATTTTTAATTCTTTTTTCAATAATTTCTAAACTATCTGTATTTCTACTATTTAATCTCTCTTCTAAAACATTTAAAGATGGCGTTGTAATAAATACTGATGTAACTAAAGCATTTATCTTATTTCTAACAATTTCATGACCTTGAACATCAATATCAAAAATTATCAATTTACCCTCTTCTAAAGCTTTATTAATAGGTTTTAATGATGTTCCATAATAGTTATCATGTACTTTTGCATATTCTAAAAAATCATTGTTTTTTATATCTTCTTCAAACTCTTCTTTAGAAACAAAAAAGTAATCAATACCATTTACTTCTCCAACTCTTGGAGCTCTTGTTGTAGTTGAAATTGAAAAATAGTAATTATCAATATTTTTATATACTTCTTTTAATAGAGTTGATTTTCCACAACCGCTAGGACCTGAGATGATTAAAATTGCACCTTTTTTCTCTTTTATCATCTTATTTTTCCTTTAAAGTAATTCTAACATCAACCGTTTCACCACTTGAAAGTTTATCAATTACCGTTTGATCAAATTTTTCAAGTAAAGGTCTTAATTCATTTATATTAAAATTACTTAGAACTAAATTATAAGGCTTAATAGGCTCTTTTGTTAAATCAAATTCATATTCTTTAACTTCGGCTAAAGCATCATCAATAATAGATGAAATATCTTTCCAATCATTTTTTTCAAGATTTATTTCATTTTGAATATTATCTTCTCTTAGAATATCATTTATTTTATCTAATTCTCGAGAATCTAAAACTCCACCCATATTTAAAGAAGCAAGGCTAACTATACTTTCATCTTCATCTAAATCAAATTCTTCTTCTATTTTTTCTTCCATATCATTATCTATATAATTTACAATAGGAACAGTAACTTCTTCATCTTCTTCATCATCATAAGAGGTAAATGTTGTTACTTTTCTATTATGTTCATATTCCTCTTCTTCTTTAATAATTTCTAATTGTTCAACTAAAAGTGATTCTAACTTTGTAGGTAAAAATGGTCTTGGAATAATAAAATCTCTTGATTTATCAAAAGGTAATTCTTCAGAACTAATAGCACCTAATTTTTTCGAAAGTTGCTTAAGTGAATTAAATTTATCATCTATAAAATTTTGATCTACAACTATTAAATCAAATTTTTCATTTATACTATTTGTTTTTTGAATAGTTAGATTTATATTTAATCTCTTACAAACTAAAGTAAAAATATGTTCAATAATTGCTGTTTCACAAATTAATAATAAATTCACTTTATCTCCTGCAATTTCAATTGTTCTAACTTATAAACTTTATCACATCTCATTGCAAGTTCATTTTCATGTGTTACTAAAATAAGACCTGCATCGTTATTTTTAATATAATTAAATAGAGTATTCATTACAACATTTGCTGTATCTTTATCCAAGTTTCCTGTTGGTTCATCTGCAAAAATAATCGCTGGTTTTTTTGTCATAACTCTTGCAATCGATAATCTTTGTTGCTGTCCACCACTTAATTCACCAACACCTTGATTGATAACATATTCTATATTTAATTCTTTTAATAAATTATTATCTATTTTTTCACCACTTAATAATGTGGCTATTTCTAAATTTTCAATTGCTGAAAAGCCTCGAAAAAGATAATGTGCTTGAAAGATTATACCAAAATCATCTCTTCTTATCTTTAAAAGATCATTTTGTTTTATTGAATACATATCTTTACTTTTAAAAACAACATTTCCAAAAGATGGTTTTAAAAGAGAAGATAAAATATTTAAAAGTGTTGATTTTCCACTTCCACTTGTACCAATTATAGCTATTGATTCTTTTTTGTGAAGAGATAAATTTATATTTTTGAAAAGTTCGTAATCAAATTTATGAGATAAGTTATTAGCTTGGAGTAAAAGGTCATCTGCAATGAGCGTATCTTTATTATTAGCTTCACTCATTACATATTTCCTTTTATTTTTTTACATTGTAGTTTTAATTAACTACTAATTATTTACCCATTTGTTTTGCAACTTCTGCTGCAAAATCTTCTTCTTTTTTCTCAATACCTTCACCAAGTTCAAATCTGATGTACTCAGTGATTTTAATAGATGCATCAACTTCTGCAATTGCTTGCTCAACAGTTTTTTTATCATCCATTACATAAGCTTGAGATAAAAGTGCAAATCTTCCATCTAATTGAGTATTATCAGTGATATATCTTTCAATTTTTCCTGGAATAATATTTGCCCAAATTTTTTCTGGTTTACCTTGAGCTTTTAATTCTTCTTCAAACTTAGTTTTTGCAGCAGCAATTGCTTCATCTGTTAATTGAGATCTAGAAACAAAATCAGGAATATTTTTTAATGGTTTTCCTAATCTTTTTAACTCATCATTTTCAGCTTCAATTTCTGCTCTAATCGCTTTATTTTCAGATTCAACAAACTCTGCATCTAAATCTTTATATGAAATTACTGTTGGTTTCATAGCAGATGCGTGCATTGCAATGTTTCTTAATAATGCAGCTGCTTTATCTTTTACAGCTTCATCACAAGTAGCAGCTAAAACAACTCCTACTCTTCCTGTTGCATGAACATATCCATTTACAACTTGTCCTGAAACTAAAGCAAGTTTTCTAGCTACTAAATTTTCACCGATTGTTGCAATTTTTTCATTTAAATAAGTTTTAAATTCTTGTCCATTAATTACAGAAGTTGTTAAAACTTCAGCTGAAGCAATTTCATTACTTAAAGCGTGATTTGTAATCTCTTTTGTTAAATTAACAAAATTTTCATTTTTTGCAACGAAATCTGTTTGTGAATTTAATTCTAATAAAGCAGCTTTTGTGAAGTCATCATTAACTAAAACAGAAATTAAACCTTCAGCAGCTACATTTCCAGCTTTTTTAGCAGCTTTACCTAAACCAGCTTCTCTTAAAGCTTGAACAGCTTTTTCTAAGTCACCACCAGTTTCATTTAGTGCATTTTTACAATCAAGCATTCCTGCACCAGTCATTTCTCTTAATTCTTTGATTAATTGTGGAGTTGCACCTGCCATAATTATGCTTCCTCTACTTCTGAAATTTCAGACTCACCTTCTGCAACAGCTTCAGCGATTAACTCTTCTGTTTCTTCAACAGTAACAGGTTCTAATTCAACACCTGTTTCATCTGATAATACAGCTTTCCCTTCATTCATTGCTGCAGCCATTTCGTTGCAGAATAAGTGAATTGATCTAATAGCATCATCATTTCCTGGAATTGGTAAATCTACAACATCAGGGTCACAGTTTGTATCTAAAGGAGCAACAACAGTGATTCCTAATCTTCTAGCTTCTTGAATAGCAATTTTTTCTTTAACAGCATCAAGAACAAACATCATATCTGGAAGTTTGTGCATTTCTTTGATACCACCAAGGTATAATTCTAATTTTTCTTCTTTTCTAGTAAGCATTAAAGCTTCTTTTTTAGTTAAAAGATCTAATTGACCTTCTTCTCTCATTTTTTTAATAATTTCTAATTTTCTAATTGATTTTTTAATTGTTCCGAAGTTAGTTAACATACCACCTAGCCATCTATGGTTAACATATGGCATTCCACAAGAAATAGCAGCTTTTTTAATAGTTTCGCTAGCTTGTTTTTTAGTACCTACGAAAATCATAGTTTCACCTTGTGCAGCTCTGTCTCTAACAACGTTATATGTATATCTGAAGTATCTTAACGTTTTTTGTAAATCTATAATATAGATATTTTTTCTAACACCGAAAATGAATTTTTTCATTTTTGGATTCCATCTTCTTGTTTGGTGTCCGAAGTGTACACCACACTCTAATAGGTCTTTCATTGTAACCATGAGTAATTCTCCTTGAATTATTTTGTATTTATTTTTTGTAAAGGGTTTAGCCTCTGTGCCCCTTAATGTCAAGATTTCTCTTGTCACAACCCATACAAGGATTGACACATGTGAGGTTCTAAATAAAATTAGAACCGTGATTTTATCTAAATTAAATTTAATTTAACTTTAATCTTAATTTAACAATATTTTTAATTTGTAATTAGATAAAATTAAATTTCAATATAAAAGGATAGATTTTGAATTTGCATGAAAAACTAAATGAATTAAAAGTTGAAATAGCAAAAGGCGTTGTTGGTCAAGAAGAGATGGTAAACTCTATTTTAATTGGACTTCTTACAAATGGTCATATTTTACTAGAAGGTGTTCCAGGTTTAGCAAAAACTACAACTGTAAAATGTGTATCACAAGCTTTAAGTCTTAATTTTAAAAGAATACAATTTACTCCTGATTTACTTCCTAGTGATATTATTGGTGCTCAAATTTTTGATATGAAAACTAATGAATTTAAAATCAAAAAAGGTCCAATATTTACAAATTTACTTTTAGCAGATGAAATCAATAGAGCTCCTGCAAAAGTGCAATCAGCACTTCTTGAAGTTATGCAAGAAAGACAAGTAACAATAGCTGATGATAGCTTTAAAATAGATACTCCTTTTTTAGTTTTAGCAACTCAAAATCCAATCGAACAAGAAGGAGCTTATACTTTACCTGAAGCTCAACTTGATAGATTTATGTTTAAAATTGTTGTTTCATATAATACAAAAGAACAAGAGTATGAAATAGCAAAAAAAGCTACAATGAACTCTTTTGAAGAGATAAACAAAGTTTTAGATAAAGATATTTTAGAAAAACTAAAACTAGCAGTTAAACAAATACATATTGATAAAGAGTTAGAAGAATACATTATTGATATTATTGATGCAAGTAGAAATCCAAAAGATTATGGATTAGAGGAATTAGTTGATACTATACATTTTGGAGCAAGTCCAAGGGCAACTATTGATATGTTTAAAGCTGTAAAAGCTAGTGCATTTTTAAGAGGAAATGATTTTGTTTCTCCAATTGATATTGCACTTGTTGTAAAAAATATTTTAAGGCATAGAATAATTTTAACTTATGAAGCAATGGCAAAAGAGATAAATGTAGATGATGTTATTCAAAAAATCTTAGAGAAAATTGTTATTCCATAAAATATGAATCAAGCTTTAAAAAAAATACTCATAAAAACAAAAAAACAAGTTTTTTCTGAAATCATTGGAAATAATAGTACAAAATTAAAAGGTGAAGGTTATGATTTTTGTGAACTAAAAGAGTATGAATATGGTGAAGATGTAAAAAATATTGATTGGGTTATAAGTGCAAAAATGCAAAAGCCATATGTAAAAGTTTTTTATGCACAAAAAGAGTTAAATGTAAATATTGTTTGTTTATTAAATGGTTCAACATATTTTGGAACTGATATTTTTAAGCAAGATATTATCACTCATATTGCTTCAAGTTTAGGATTTATTTGCATAAAACAAGGTAATCCTTTCTCTTCATTTATAGCAAATGAAAATCTTGAAGTTTGTACAAAAAAATCAAAACAGATTTTTAATGTAAATTTTATGGCTGAACAACTTTATAATTATAATGTAATTGGTAAAAATATAGATTATGAAAAAATTACTAAAGAACTTTTTAAAGCCATTCATCAAAAATCACTCATCTTTTTAATTGGAGATTTTTTTGATATTGAAAAACTTGATTTAAAACTACTTTGTCAAAAACATGAAATTATTGCACTTATAATTAGAGATAAATTTGAAGAAAATCCTTTAGAACTTGGGAATGTAAGTTTTATTGACCCAAACAATAATAAAATGTTTGAATCAATTTTAAATAAAAGTGCAGTTTTAGAGTATGAAAAAAAAGTTTTAGAAAACGATCATAAACTATATAATCATCTACAAAATTGTAGTATTAGATTTACAAAAATATATACAAATGAAGATCCAATAAAAAAACTAATTGGAGTTTTAAAATGAATGAAGATATTTTATCAAAACTCAATGACATAAAAGAGTTAGAAAAAATACCTGATAACTCTATTTTTATCTTTGCATTATTAGTTTTTTTAGGAATTTTAGTTTTATTAAGTATTGTTTTTTTAATCATCAAATTTTTAAAAAATAGAAAAAAAAGTCCACGAAAAATCTATTTTGAAATTTTAAAGCAAATAGATTTTGAAGATGCAAAAAAATCAGCTTATCTTATAACAAAATATGCAAGATTAGTTGCTTCAAATGAAAGAGAAAAAAAATTGGCAAATGAGTTAATAGATGAACTTGAAAAATATAAATATAGAAAAAATGTTGAAATTATAAATAATGAAATCAAAAATAAATACTCAATTTTTTTGGAAGCTTTAGATGTTTAATAATTTCACTTTTGAATATCCATATTTTTTATTATTAATCTTTTTATTTATATTTTGTTCTATTTTTTGTAAAGCAAAATCACCTTCTTATTTAATTCCACATTTAAATATTTTTCAAAAAGTAAATCAAAAATCAAATTTAATAAACTCTATTTTAAAATATTTGATAATTATATTTTCAATAATTGCTCTATCAAGTCCTGTAAAAATAAATGATACTATTTTATTAAAAAACGATGGAATAAATATTATTTTAGATTTAGATGCAAGTTATTCTATGAATGAAAGAGATTTAGATGAAAACCATATAAAAAGTCGTTTTGATGTTGTAAAAGAGATAATAAAAGATTTTATGACAAAAAGAGTTGCTGATAATATAGGAGTAGTTTTATTTGGAGATTCTGTACTTATTTCAAGCCCTTTAAGTTTTGATAAAGAGGCTCAAAAAGAAATTATTGATTATTTAGATGTTGGAATGGCAGGTAAAAATACAGCATTGATTGATTCAGTTGCTTCAAGTATAAATATTTTAAAAGATAAAAAAGTAAAATCAAATATCATAATTTTATTAAGTGATGGAGAAGATAATTCTAGTTCCATTCCAATCGAAGTTGTAATAAAATTATTAAAAAAGTATAATATAAAAGTTTATACAATTGGTATTGGAAATTTTAATAACAATATTTTAAATTCATTAGCAAAAGAATCAAATGCAAAAGCTTATGTAGCTTATTCAAAAGAGGATTTAAATTTAATTTATGAAGATATAAATAAACTTGAAAAATCTAAAATTGATCAAAATAAAATTATTTTAAAAGATTATCTTTTCTTTTACCCACTATTTTTTTCAATTTTATGTTTAATTTTATTAATTTATTTAAGGAATAAAGAATAATTGTTTTATTTAATAAGAAGGATTCGTTATGTCAAAAAATAAATCTGCATTGAAAATTTCTTTGCTTTATTTTTTATTTAGTTTTTTTTGGATTTATTTCTCAGATTTAGCACTTAATCTATTTTTTAAAGATTTAAATAATGCGCAATTTTTACAAACTATAAAAGGTTTAATTTTTATTAGTTTATCTTCAATTTTACTATATTTCTTAATCAAAAAATTTTTCAAAACTATACAAAATGAAAAATCTCAACTACTTAAAACTAATGAGATTTTAGAAAAAATCATTGAAAATGCTCCTGTAATAATATTTTGGAAAGATAAAAAAGGAGTTTATCTTGGTTGTAATACTGCGTTTCTTGAATTAATGAATTTAAATACTAAAAATGATTTACTTGGGAAAAAAGATTCTGATTTTCATATTAGTGAAAAAGAGAACTTTATGAATGATGATATGATTGTTATTACTACAAGAAATGCAAAATTGAACTATATTGAAACTGTAACAGCAAAAGATAAAAGTTTAAGATTTTTAAATACCTCTAAAGTACCTTTAGTTGATGATAAACAAAATATTATTGGTGTGTTAGGTGTTTCTTTAGATATCACTGACCAAATAAATAAACAAAATCAAATTAAATCTCAAGAAGAACTAATTATACAACAATCAAAACTTGCATCTATGGGAGAAATGATAGGAAATATTGCTCATCAATGGAGACAACCTTTGTCTATTATTTCAACTCTTTCAACAGGAATGAAACTACAAAAAGAATTAAATATCTCAAATGAAGAGTATGAAAAAGAGTCATTAGACAATATAAATGAAAATGCTCAATATTTATCTAAAACAATTGATGATTTTAAAAACTTTTTTAAAAAAGATACTATAAAAATATCTTCAAATACTAAAACCGTTTTTGAAAAAACTTTAAAACTTATAAATTCAAGATTAAAAAATAGAGATATTGAAATAATTCAACATAATTCCGAAATTGAATTTGAAACTTATGAAAGTGATTTAATACAAATTTTTATAAATATAATAAACAATTCAATTGATGCTTTTGATAATATTAAAACAAATAAATATATTTTTATAAATACAAAACTTGAAAAAGATAAAATAATTATTGAAATAAAAGATAATGCAGGTGGTATACCACAAGATATTATAGATAAAATTTTTGAACCATACTTTACAACAAAAGGTGAAAAACAAGGAACTGGTATTGGGCTTTATATGTCAAAAGAAATTGTAAGTAAACATCTAAATGGAACAATTACAGCCTCAACAGTAAATTTTGAATATTTAAACAATCATTATACAGGTGCTCTATTTCAAATTATTTTACCTATAAAAAAAACTATAATGGAATAAAAATTGCATATAAAAATCCTAAAAAAAAGGATTTCATATGACACCAAATGAATACATAAAAGAATACAAACTTGAATGGCAACCATCTTTTAATGGTTCTATTTCTTCAAATCTAAATGCTTATAGGGGAGCATTAATTATTGAAGAAGGTAAAAAACTTTCTGAAACTAAAATCATGCCTCCAAAAGCTCAAGCAAAACAAGTTATCATGATAAGTGAAAATGATAAAGTTAAATTCTTTGCTTGTGAGTTAGAAACATTTAACTATTTTGAAGCATTCTTTGAAAAATATAAAAGTTTCTTTGATAAAGATTCTATCATCGTACTTTATGTTATAGATTTAGATGGAAATGGTATTTTTGAATACGAAGGTATTAAATTTAATGCTATTATGTTATATGAAAACTCAGTATGGAATGAAGTTTTAGATTTTGTATCACTTGAAAAAGGTGATTTGAAAAAACTTTCAAATGAAGATAAATTAGTAGCAATTTATGATGAGTTAGGGAATTTAGAAAAAGAAGAAGTTAATAAAACTTATGATGAGATGTTAGCTTTAATAGGAAATACTAAAAAAGCTCTTATGGGAGCAGTTTGATTAAATAAAGAGTTTTACTCTTTATTTAAAATCTTTAAAACTTCCTCTTTATCAGAAAATGGAAATTTTTTATCATAAATAATTTGTGTTGATTCATCACCTTTTCCAAGAAGTAAAACAACACTATTCTCATCAGCCATTTCAATTGCTTTTTTAATAGCTTCTTTTCTATTTATTTCAACTTGAACACTTGGATGATTTTTTATTCCAGCTAATATATCTTCAATAATCATATCAGGATCTTCAAATCTTGGATTATCACTTGTTACAATAATATCTTTTGAATATTTTGCTGCAACTGTTCCCATCAATGGACGTTTAAGTTTATCTCTATCTCCACCTGCTCCAAATACACAAATAATATCTTTATCATTAAAGCTTTTTAGAACTTCATCCATTCCATCAGGAGTATGAGCAAAATCAACTATAACTAAAGGATTAACACTAATTGTTTCCATTCTTCCACTAACTCCACCAAAACCTTCAAGAGCTTCACAAATCTCTTCTAAAGGTTTTTTTGTAGTTATGTGAACAGCTGCAACTGCAGCCATTAGATTGTAAACATTAAAAATTCCCATCATATAAGATGAAAAAGAATAATGTTTTCCAAAATGATTAAACATTACATGCATACCATTTTTAAAAGAGTATGCGTCAACTTTATATGTTGATGGATTTTCTAAAGAGTATGCAAATCCATTTTTTATGTTATATCTAACTTTATCATCATCTTTATTGATTAGTTTTGGTGATTCATCTTCAAAAAATGAATTTTTAACTCTTATATACTCTTCAATTGTTTTATGATAATCCAAATGATCTCTTGTTATATTTGTATGGATTTTTAAAGCAAACTCTAAACCTTCAATTCTTTTTTGTTCAATTGCATGAGAGCTAACTTCCATCACAAAAAAATTACAACCATTTTGTATTGCTTTTTGAATATGTGCAAAATTTCCAAGTTGAACAGGAGTTGTTAAAGAGTATTCTTCAACTCTTTCGTCATTTATAAAAAAACCTCGTGTACCTTGTAGTGCAACTTTATAACCTAAATCTAAAAGAATTGAATAAATAGCTGCAGCTGTTGTTGTTTTTCCATTTGTTCCAGTTATTCCAATAACTTTGATGCTTGACATATCTAAGTGATTTTTTAATTCACTTGCAGTTATTATCTCACGGCATCCATTATCAATTGCGCTTTGTTTAAATTTTTCATTCTGTTTTGAAACAACAAAAACAGAATTCTCATCTACTTCATTTGAATTATCAGTATAAATTCTATTATTTATGATTAGTTGCAAGTTTTTTCTCTTCCAATTTTTTATATAATTTTTCTATTTCTTTATCATAAGAAAAATATTCATTAAATCCATCAAGATATGTATAAGCCGTACTGTTAAAATCATTATCAATCAATTTTGTTACAAAATCATAAAAATCATCTCTATTTTCAATTGCAACTTTTGTTGAAAACATTATATCTTCAAAAGCTATTCGAAAAGAGCCCCTTGATTCAATCAATTTTTTGAAATCTTCATATCTAATTGCATCTAGAGATTCAACAGTTGATGTACTTAAATCTTTTAATATCTCCATCATTTTATCTATATCACCATCATAGGCATTTATAACATCTTCTACATATCTTATTGCTTCTTCTAAATTTTCATCTTTTATTATCGAGAAATAGTCATATAATGACATTGCTTTTTGAACATCTTCACTTGCAACATCACAAAAAAGGGCATAAATAGGATACTCTTTATTTTTTGGGAAATTTGATGATAGTTGAGAATATAAAAATAAAGCTTCATCAAATCTTTTTTGTACAAAAAGTGAATTTGCCTCATCTAATAATCTACTTTCATTTATCATTATTATAATTCCTCTAATTTATTTTCCATACCTAATGGTACATTTACTATTTCTAAATCTGGGTGTATTGCTGATTTTAATTCTTTTTCTACAATAAATTTTAATGTACTTCCACTAGCGCTACAGCCAACACATGAACCTTGTAGTTGTACAAAAATTCTTGCATTTTTTATATCTAATAACTTAATTGCTCCACCATCTCTTGCTAACATAGGTGCAATTTTATTCTCAATAATTGAACTTACAGGTGTAAGTAAATCTTCATCTGTAAATGGTATCATTTATTTTTTACCTCTTTTGCTTTTCTCTTTACAAAATATATTCCAATAGCTGTAATTACTAAAATTACTGCTATTGTTTGAAATATAAAAGAGAGTGTTACTTCTTCTTGAAACATTATTTTCCTATTTTAAAACTTCTTCACATCTATTACAAAGAGTTTCTTCAGCTGTTGCTGTAAACTTCCAACATCTTGGACATTTGTGTGCAACTGCTTTGTAAACTTCAAAATCTTTTCCATCAATTTGGAAACTTCCAAGTATATCAGAGTTTTGTTTATTATTTGTTACAGAACTTACTAAGAACCAATCACTTGATTCTACTTCATCTAAAGCTAAAATTTCTTCACAATTTGTATAAATCATCAACTCTAAAGTTGATTTGATAACTTTTTCTTTACTTAATGAATCTTTTATTTCAGAGAATTTTTCTTTCGCCTCTATCAAAATTTCTTCATTTATAGAAGACTCAACTTGTGGCAAGTCAAATTTTTTATAATCAAAAATATCTTCACAATTTTCTTTTATAAATTTTGGAGCAAACTCTAATAATTCATCCATTGTATATGTTAAAATACAAGCTAAAGTTGAAATTAACTTTTTAGCAATTAGTGCCATTGCACTCTGTGATGCAAGTCTGTGAATATCATTTTTATCATCGCAATACAATCTATCTTTACAAACATCAAGATAAATTCCAGATAAATCAACAACTAAGAAGTTATTTAATTTATTTAAACCTTTTGAAAATTCATAAACACTAAATGCAGCTTCAATTTCATCAAATACTTTTTTAGCTTTATTTAATATCCATTTATCTAATGGACCCATTTTAGAAACATCAACTATTTCTTCTAAATCACTAATATTTGCAAGTAAAAATCTTGCTGTATTTCTAATTTTTCTATATAACTCACCATTTTGTTTTAGAATATTATCAGAGATTTTTAAATCAGATTGATAATCACTCATTGCAACCCAAAGTCTTAAAATTTCACTTCCGTACTCTTTTATAACTTTATCAGGAGCTACAACATTTCCTTTTGATTTAGACATTTTTTCACCTTTTTCATCAACAGTGAATCCATGTGTTAAAATCGATTTATAAGGAGCAATTTCACTTGAAGCAAGTGTAGTTAAAAGTGAAGATTGGAACCAACCTCTATGTTGGTCACTTCCTTCAAGATACATATCAGCAGGGAAAGTTCCAGCATCGTAATTTCTACTTCTTAAAACTGCATTTTGAGTTGAACCACTATCAAACCAAACATCTAAAATATCTAAAGTTTTTTCTAAATCATCAGGATTTAATCCACTTCCTGGATATAAAAGTTCAGAAATTTCTAAATCATACCAAGCATCACAACCTTTTTGTTCAAAAATCATTGCTGTATAATTTAAAACTTTTTCATCAAAAATGATTTCATCAGTTTTTTTATTTCTAAAAAATGCAATTGGAACTCCCCAATCTCTTTGTCTTGAAATACACCAATCAGGTCTTCCTTCTAACATTGCTTTTAATCTATTTCTTCCCCATTCTGGATAGAATTTTAGGTTTTCAACTACTTCTAAAGCATTTTCTCTTAATGTATTATTTTTATTACCATATTTATCATCTATTGAAATAAACCATTGTTTTGTTGCTCTAAAAATAATTGGGGTATGTGTTCTCCAACAGTGTGGATAAGAGTGTCTAATATCTACTCTTTTCAATAAAGCACTTCCTAATTCTTCTAAAATTAACTCATTTGCTTTGAATACATTTAATCCTAAATATTTATCAGTATCCTTAAATAATTTTTCTCTAACTATTGTTTCATCATATTTTCCATATGCATCAACAGGCATAATAACATCAAGATTATAAACAAGACCAACTTTATAGTCATCTTCTCCATGTCCTGGTGCTGTGTGAACTGCTCCAGTTCCTGAATCCATCATAACATGATCACCTAAAACAATTTTAGAAGTTCTTCCATTTAATGGGTTAATTGCAAATGTATTTTCTAAATCTTTTGGATTAATAGTTTCAACAATTTCTCCAGAAATTACTCCATTTTCTATTAATGAGTTATATAGTTTACGTGCTACTATAAATTTATCAGAAGTTTTTACATATTCTTCTTCACCATTTAAAGAGATTCCCGTATTTGCAGGAAGTGTCCAAGGTGTTGTTGTCCAAATAATTATACTTGCATCAATATTTTCATGTTTAAACGCTACAAATATTGAAGGAGATGTTTTATCTTCATACTCAACTTCTGCTTCAGCAAGTGCTGTTTGAGCAGCCCAAGACCAATAAACTGGTTTACTTCTTTGAACTAATAAACCTTGTTTTGCAATTGCACATAACTCTCTATAAATATTTGCTTCAAATTTAAAATCCATTGTTAAATAAGGATTTTCCCAATCAGCAATAACTCCTAATTTTTTGAATTCATCTTTTTGAATTTCAACAAATTTAGTTGCATGGTCTCTACATAATTGTCTTAATTTTGATTTTGGAAGCTCTTTTTTCTTTTCACTACCAATTTTTTCTTCTACTTTTTGTTCTATTGGTAAACCATGACAATCCCAACCTGGAACGTATCTTATTGATTTTCCTTCAAAATAATGAAATTTGTTAATAATATCTTTTAGAATTTTATTTAAAGCATGACCAATATGAATATTCCCATTTGCATAAGGAGGTCCATCGTGAAGTGTAAATGATGGACACTCCACTCTATTTTTTTTCATTTTTTCGTAAACTTTTTTGTCATCCCATTGCTTATATTTAACAGGCTCATTTTGAGGGAGATTCCCTCTCATTGGAAAATCTGTTTTTGGAAGCAATAAACTCTCTTTATAATCCATTATAACACCTTCATTTTTCAAATATTTATTGTTTTCATTAAATCGTAGATTATAGCTAATTTAATTTAAAACTATATTTAGTACAAAATTAAATTATACTTTGTTACTAAAATCCATAATTTATTTATATATTGACTAATTTTATGTAGCATTTATGTTAAATAAAAAATTTATATGATAGAATTTGCAAATATTTCACAAAAAACATAGGAAAGATAAATGAATGAAAAACACTATGAAGTAGTAATTGTTGGTGGAGGAATCTCTGGGGCAGCTCTATTTTTCGAGTTAGCAAAATATTCTGATGTAAACAGTATGTGTTTATTAGAAAAATATGAGGACTTAGCTACATTAAACTCAAAAGGTACAAGTAACTCTCAAACTATTCACGTAGGTGATATTGAAACAAACTATACTTTTGAAAAAGCAAAAATTACAAAAAGAACTGCAAAAATGATTGAAAAATTCAATCTTATGTATGATCTTCAAGATAAAATCATGTTTAAACACCAAAAAATGGCTCTTGGAGTTGGTGAAAAAGAAGTTCAATTTATAACTGATAGATATAATAAGTTTAAAGAAATTTTCCCTTACTTAGAATTATGGGATAAAGAAACTTTAAAAGAAAAAGAACCTTTATTAGTATGGGCTGATAAAGAAAGAACAAAAGAAAGACCTGAACCAATTGTTGCAATGGGTACAGCTAATCAATATACAACTGTTGATTTTGGTGCTATGACTAAAGAATTAGTTAAAGCTGGTCAAAATGCTGATTCATCAAAAACAACAGATGTATTCTTCAATTCTGAAGTTGAAGAGATTGAAAAAGTTGGAAATAAATTTAAATTAACAACAATTAATGGTACAGTTTATACAGCAGATTTTGTTGTTGTTGATGCTGGTGCGCACTCTTTATTCTTAGCACATAAAATGGGTTATGGAAAACATATGGGTTCTTTATCTATGGCTGGTTCATTCTATATTACAAGTGGACATTTCTTAAATGGTAAAGTTTATATGGTACAAAACGATAAATTACCATTTGCAGCTCTTCATGGTGATCCAGATATTCTTTGTGAAGGTAAAACTAGATTCGGACCAACAGCTCTTGCATTATTAGTTTTAGAAAGATACAAAGGTGGAAAATCATTCTTCCAATGTTTAAAAACAATGAATTTTGATGGAAATATTTTAAAAATATTCTGGGATTTATTAAAAGATTCAGATATTAGAAACTATATCTTCAAAAATTTCTTATTTGAAGTTCCAGGAATCAATAAAGGTCTTTTTGTTAAAGATGCTAGAAAAATTGTTCCTTCATTATCAACTGAAGATATTGAATATGCAAAAGGTTTTGGTGGAGTGAGACCACAAGTTTTAAATAAAGCAGAGAAAAAATTAATGCTTGGAGAAGCTTCAATTACAGAATTAGAAGGTATTATCTTTAATATGACTCCATCTCCAGGTGCAACTTCTTGTTTAGGAAATGCAGAAAGAGATATCAAAAAAGTTTGTGAACACTTAGGTAAAACTTTCTACGAAGATAAATTCTTAGCAGATTTTACAGACGATAAATAATTAACTTAATTAATAGAAGAGACTCTCTTCTATTAATCTCTCTTTTTATTCATACAATTATCCCTATTTAATACAATAATCATTACAATACATATAAACTACTTTTATTCCAAGGAAAAGTTATGTATGAAAATATATTTAATGAAAATGATATGATAAAGTTACAAGAGCTTTTAAGAACACATAATAAAACTATAACCGCTGCAGAATCTTGTACAGGAGGATTAGTAGCAACTCTAATTACAAGAATTTCTGGTTCATCTGATATTTTTAATGGAAGTATAGTGAGTTATTCAAATAAAATAAAAAATCAAGAATTAAACGTAAAATATAAAACATTGGAAGAGTTTGGTGCAGTAAGTCATCAAGTTGTGAATGAAATGTTAGATGGTGTAATTAAAAAATTTAATGCAGATTTTGCAATTGCTATCTCAGGAATTGCCGGACCAACTGGTGGAAATGAATCGAAACCTACAGGAACTGTTGTTATTGGTTTTTGTGATACAAAATCCCATAAAATGGTTCATACACATCATTTTACTGGTTCAAGAGAAGAAGTACAATTTCAAGCTGCAAAAACATCTTTAAAAGAAATTTCAAAATTTATAAAAAAAAGTCTTGACAAATAAAATGAATTGCACTATAATTCCAGTCCAATTTAAGTAGAACAACTTAAAAAAGGACAAATATGTGACCCGTTAGCTCAGCTGGTAGAGCATCTCACTTTTAATGAGGGGGCCGATGGTTCGAATCCATCACGGGTCACCATTTTTTTGTTGCATAATCTTGGCCCCTTCATCTAACGGTTAGGATTCATGGTTTTCATCCATGCCACAGGGGTTCGAATCCCCTAGGGGTCACCAAGCCAAATATGCGACACATGGTCGATTAGCTCAGTTGGTAGAGCGCTACCCTTACAAGGTAGATGTCATAAGTTCGAGTCTTATATCGACCACCATTTTTATAGAAGTGATTATTTAATCATTTGTGACGTTAATTTTAAGTGCGGCTGTAGTTTAGTTGGTTAGAATGCCTGCCTGTCACGCAGGAGGTCGCGAGTTCGAGTCTCGTCAGCCGCGCCACTTATAATTGTTTTTATGTGACCCGTTAGCTCAGCTGGTAGAGCATCTCACTTTTAATGAGGGGGCCGATGGTTCGAATCCATCACGGGTCACCATTTTTTTGTTGCATAATCTTGGCCCCTTCATCTAACGGTTAGGATTCATGGTTTTCATCCATGCCACAGGGGTTCGAATCCCCTAGGGGTCACCAAGCCAAACATGCGACACATGGTCGATTAGCTCAGTTGGTAGAGCGCTACCCTTACAAGGTAGATGTCATAAGTTCGAGTCTTATATCGACCACCACTTCTCAATATATATTTCCAAGTGCGGCTGTAGTTTAGTTGGTTAGAATGCCTGCCTGTCACGCAGGAGGTCGCGAGTTCGAGTCTCGTCAGCCGCGCCACTTGAGAAATTATTTTTCAAAAGATTCCTATTATAAAAATCTAGATATTATACAACTTACTTTTCTATAAGGTTGTTATAAATGTTAAAAGCAAAAAGTCTCTATCATCTGATCGTCTATAGTATATTATTTATTATTGTTCTCATATCTTTTTTTACATTTATTATTATAGACAATGCTCATGAAGAACTACAAGAAAAAATACATACACTAAAAATTGATTATACAAATAATCAAAAGGCATTAATAAAAAATCATGTCAATTACATAATTAATTTTATAGATTATTACTATAATCAAAATAAAGATACAAAATCTGTTGAAACTATTCAAAAAGAAGTAATTGAAGCAATTGAGAAATTAAGAATCACGGATAATCGTAATGAATATATTTTTATATATAATTTTAATGGTAAAGTAATACAAAGTTCAGTTGCGAAAGAAAATATTGGAAAAAACTTTTTAAATGTTATTGATCCTAATGGGAAAGAAGTAATAAAAGAATTAATAAACACTTCAAAAAAACCTTTTGGTGGTTATGTTGATTATGTTTGGTTTAAGCCTGAAATCAACAAAGAAACAAATAAAGTTTCCTATGCTAAATCTTATAATAGATGGAATTGGACTGTTGGAAAAGGTGTTTATCTTGATGAGATTGATAAACTTGTTCATATAAAAGAAGAAGAATATAATGAAAAAATATCAAATTATACTTTACAAATTACTTCCTTGACTATAATGTTGATACTTTATTCAATTTTTATTTATAAAAATGCAACTATATTGATTGTAAATGATGTAAAAGAAATTGGTAAATATTTTAAAGAATCACAAAAAAATGATAATCCTATAAATCAAAATAGAATCATATTTGGTGAATTTAAAGTTATTGCTAATTATGCAACTGATGCAATGAATAATATAAAATTAAGAACTCATATGCTTGAAGATTTAAATAAGAACCTTGAATATAAAGTAAATGAAAAAACTAAAGAACTTACAAATCTTATTGAGTCTCAAAAACAATTTATTAAAAATTCTGTACATGAAATTAATACTCCATTATCTATCATACAAACAAACATAGATTTATTAAAAATGAAAATTCCAAATAACAAGTATATTACAAACATAGAATCGGGGTCGAAAATTATTCAATATATCTATGATGATTTATCCTATCTTGTAAAAAAAGATAGAGTTATTTATGAAAAAGAATATTTAGATTTTACAACTATACTTAAAAATAGATTGGATTTTTTTGATGAAATTGCTAAATCAAATTCATTATACTTTATCAATAGCATAGAAGATGATTTATACATAAAGTTTAATAATACTGAGCTTCAAAGAATTATAGATAATAATCTTTCTAATGCAATTAAATATTCATATGCAAAATCACCGATTTTTGTAAAATTATACTATTTAAATGATGATGAAATTGAATTTTCAGTAGCTACAAATTCTCAAAAAATAGAGAATACAAATAAAATCTTTGATGATTTTTATAGAGAAAATTCTGCTCGTGGTGGTTTTGGATTAGGATTAAAAATTGTAAAAGATATATGTGATAAAAATTTAGTTATAATCAGGCTCGATTCAAAGGAAAAAGAGACAAAATTTACTTATAGGTTTAAAATAAATGAAGATACTACTACTTGAAGATGAATTGATGCTAAATAATGCAATTAGTGAATATTTGAGAAATATTGGTCATATGGTTGAAAGTTTTTCAGATGGACAAGAAGTGTTAGATAATATAAATAGTTCTTATGATTTATTAGTATTAGATATAAATGTCCCTACAAAAGATGGTTTTCAAATCTTAAGTGAATTAAATAGTAAAAAAATTTATATTCCAACAATCTTTATTTCTGCATTAATTGATATTGAAGACATAAGTAAAGCATATAATCTTGGATGTAGAGAATATATAAAAAAACCTTTTCATTTAGGTGAGTTAGGTATAAAAATAAATCAAATACTAAAAAAAGAACAAAATAACACTTCTCACATAAGATTTTCGGAAAATTATTCTTATTCTAAAGAGAAACAAACACTGTATTTCAATGGTGAACCACAAAATCTTACAAAAAAACAATTAGAAATTATTCATATACTTGCACTTAATATAAATATGATTGTTGACTTTGAAAGATTTAGAATCGATATCTGGGATGGAGAAAATATAGATAATCCAACAATAAGAGCAGAAATTTCAAGATTAAAAAAAGCATTAAAAGAAGATTTTATAAAAAATATTAGAGGACTTGGATATAAAATAGACAGATATTATTCTGTATAAAAAGTCCTTATTTAGGGCTTTAATTCCACTTATTAAACTACTTTTTTTTCCTATTTAAACAAAATTTATAAAAAAATATCAATTGCTACCTTTTTGCTATTCACAGTTATTATAATTTCAATGTTACTTATTTAACAATTTAATTGTTTAATAAAAATTCTAAAAGGAGAGCAAGATGAGTCCAGAGAAAGCACAAGCATACTGGAAAGAAAATATTTCTATGATTATCAAATTACTTGTAGTTTGGTTTCTAGTTTCTTTTGGTTGTGGGATTTTATTTATCAATGAGCTTAACACTATTGAAATAAGTGGAGTTAAGTTAGGGTTTTGGTTTGCACAACAAGGTGCGATATATGTATTTGTTATCTTAATTTTTGTTTATGTAAAAGTAATGTCAGGAATTGATGAGAAATACGGTGTACATGAATAGGGAGTAGCAAAATGGAATTACAAACATTAATTTATCTATTCGTAGGTATTTCTTTCGCAATTTATATTGGTATTGCTTTATGGGCAAAAGCTGGCTCAACTAAAGATTTCTATGTTGCTGGTGGTGGAGTTCATCCTGTTGCAAATGGTATGGCAACAGCAGCTGACTGGATGAGTGCAGCATCGTTTATTTCGATGGCAGGTATTATTGCTTTTAAAGGTAGTGATGCAAGTGCTTATTTAATGGGATGGACAGGAGGATATGTTCTTCTTGCTATGTTACTAGCTCCTTACTTAAGAAAATTTGGTAAATTTACTGTTCCTGATTTCGTAGGAGATAGATATTATTCAGATGTTGCTAGATTAGTTGCAGTTATTGGTGTTATATTTGTTTCATTTACATATGTTGCAGGTCAAATGAGAGGTGTTGGGATTGTTTTCTCAAGATTCTTACAAGTTGATGTAAATACAGGTGTTATGATTGGTATGGCAATAGTATTCTTTTACTCTGTTCTTGGAGGAATGAAAGGTATTACATATACTCAAGTAGCACAATATGTTGTAATGATTTTTGCTTATACAATTCCAGCAATTTTCTTATCATTACAAGTAACTGATACATTCTTACCTCAATTAGGTATTTTTGGACAAACAACTGTTGCATTTAACGATGGAGTAAAAATTATCCCAGAAGGTACATATTTACTACATGCTTTAGACTCAGCAATTAGTGATTTAGGTTTTGGTAACTATACTGAACCAACAAATTTATGGAATATGTTTATGCTAACAACTGCTTTAATGCTAGGTACAGCTGGACTTCCTCACGTTATTGTTAGATTCTTTACAGTTCCTACAGTAAAAGATGCAAGAGTATCTGCTGGATGGGCTTTAGTATTTATTGCGATTATGTATACATCTGCTTCAGCAGTTGCAGCATTCTCAAGAGTTAACTTAATTAAAAATGTTCAAAATGTTGAATATTCAGCATTTGTAAATGGTGAAGCAAAACATGCAGATGGAACACCAAATCATGGTAAATGGTTCCAAACTTGGGAACAAGGTGGATTACTGGCATGGAATGATAGAAATGGTGATGGTAAAATCCAATATGCTTCAGGTCCAGCATTTGATGGTAAAGGTGGAAAACCTGTATTTGATGGTGATAAAAGAGCTGAAGATGGTCATAAATTAACAACTAATGCAAAAGGTGCACCTGATGAAGCTGAATTAGCAAAAGGAAATGGAATTGCAAATGAACTTTATGTTGATAATGATATTATGGTTCTTGCGAATCCTGAAATTGCAAACTTACCAAACTGGGTTATTGCGCTAATTGCAGCTGGAGGTTTAGCAGCAGCATTATCAACAGCGGCAGGTTTATTACTTGTAATTGCTTCAGCTATTTCACACGATTTAATGGGACAAGTTATTTTTAAAGATAAAATAACTGGTAAATCTACATTAAATGAAAAAACTGAATTAATGTGGGCAAGAATTTCAGCTATCGTTGCAATTGTTATTGCAGGATATTTAGGGATTAACCCTCCAGGTTTTGTTGCACAAGTTGTTGCATTTGCATTTGGTTTAGCAGCAGCAGCATTCTTCCCAACAATTATTCTTGGAGTATTTGATAAAAGAATGAATAAAGAAGGTGCAATTGCAGGTATTTTAGTTGGTTTATTCTTCACATTTGGATACATTGTGTACTTTGTATTTATGGGTGGAAAACCAGAAAACTATTTATTTGGAATTAATCCAACAGGTATTGGTACAATCGGAACATTATTACACTTAATCGTAGCAATAGTTGTATCAAGAATGACTCCTCCACCTCCACAAGAGATTCAAGATTTAGTAGAAAGAATCAGAATTCCTTCAGGTGCAGGTCAAGCATTAGATCACTAAAAACTATAAAGTATACCTTTTGGTATACTTTTAGTATTTTTTTAAATTAAATCTTTTTAGTTTAAAAAAATACTAAATAAAAACAAAGGAAATATATGAGTATACAAGACCAAGAGGCTTTTTTATCTAATATTCATCCATTTCAAGTTTTAACACCAGGACAAATGTCCATGTGTATCCAACACATGGATATTGCATATTATCCAAAAGATTCAATACTAATTAGCCCCGAAAAAATACCTGAACATTTTTTTATAATTATTAAAGGTTCAGTATATGAATATTCTGTAGACAATATAATTGTTATGGATTATCAACACGAAGATTCTTTTGATTCTAATTCTTTAATATATGGAAAATGTGCAAATACTTTCAAAGTAAATGAAGAGTTAATTTGCTATGAAATCGAAAAAAATACTTTCCTTTCATTAATTGAAAAAAATCAACAATTTAAAGATTATTTCTTAAAAGATTTAGTTAATAAAATTCAAACTCTAAAAGATAAAGAATATACATCTCAATTATCATCTTTTATGATTGCAAAAGTTGAAGATACATTGATCCATGAAGCTTGTATAGTTGAAGAGAACACAAGATTGATTGATGCAATAGAAAAATCAATGGAATATAAAACTTCTACAATAATAGTAAAAAAAGATTCAGGGAAATATGGAATAATTACTGATTCTTTATTAAAAGTAAAAGTTTTACTTGAAGGTAGAGATTTAACAATTCCTGTTGTTGATATTGCAATATTTCCACTTCTTACAGTTCACAATGATGATTATTTATTTGAAGCACTAACTATACTAATCAAGAAAAATATTAAAAGAATTGGTGTAACAAATAATAAAGGTGAAATGATAGGAATTTTAGAACAAATTGATGTACTTTCACATTTTGCAAATCATACATATGTTGTAGATTCAAAAATAAAAAAAGCTAAAAAAATAGAAGATTTAAAAGATGCTAGTAAAGATTTATTAAATATTATAAAAAGTCTACATGCAAAAGGGGTAAAAGTAAATCATATATCAAACTTGATTGGTCAATTAAATACAAAAGTATATCAAAAACTATATAGTTTAGTATTACCAAAAGAGTTACAAAAAGATGCTTGTTTTATTGTTATGGGAAGTGAAGGAAGAAATGAGCAGATTATTAAAACAGACCAAGATAATGCACTTGTTATAAAAGATGATGTTGATGTTGAACAATATAGACCATATATGGAACAGATTACAAAACACTTAATTGATTTTGGTTATCCTCCTTGTGAAGGAAATATTATGGTTTCAAATCCATTTTGGTGTAAAACTGTTAGTGAATATAAAAAAGAGACTATTCGATGGATTGAAGCTCCTGATATGCAAAACTATATGGATTTAGCAATTTTCTTTGATTCTTTTGCAGTTGCAGGAGACAAAGAATTACTAATAAATTTAAAAGATAATTTATTTAATAAATTACATGATAAAGATGTTTTTATGGCATATTTTGCAAGAGCAACTCTAGCTTTTGATACACCAACAACAATATCTAATTTTATGACGAAAACACATTTTATTGATATAAAAAAAGCTGCTGTGTTTCCAATTGTTCAAGGAATTAGAAGTTTAGCATTAAGAGAAAGAATTAGAGAGACTACAACTGTAAAAAGAATTAAAATTTTAGAAGAGAAAAAAATTCTAGAAAAAAGTAAAGCAGCAGAATTAATTGAAGCATTTGATGTAGTAAATACTCTAAGATTAAAGTCTCAACTAGATGATATACAAGCAGGAAAAAAAATCAACAATGAAATAGACACTCACGCTCTTGGGAAAATTGAAAGAGATTTATTAAAAGATTCTTTCAAAATTATTATTGAATTTAAAAAATTCATTAATTATGTATTTAAAATTGATAAGATTTCATGATGTTAGAAAAATTTTTTAAAAACTGGAACAGAAAAAAGTTAAAAAACAAGAAATATGATTTCTTATTTGATGAACCTTTGGCAGATGAATATGTATCTTTAGATTGCGAAACTACAGGATTAAATCCTAAAAAAGACGAAATACTTTCAATTGGTGCAGTTTTAATAAAAGGAAATAAAATCTTAATGAGAAAAACATTTAATATTTTTCTAAAACCTGTAAAAAATATTAATGCAGAATCAATTAAAATTCATCAAATTAGGACAGTAGATTTAGAAAATGCACTTGATCCAGAAGATGCAATTTATCAACTATTAGATTTTATTGGATCAAGACCAATAGTAGGTTATTATATAAAATTTGACGTAACTATTATCTCAAAATATACAAAAAAATATATTGGAATAAAACTTCCAAATGATACTATTGAAGTTTCAACTATGTATTACAGAACAAGAAAAAGAACAAGTGATTATGAATTTATTGATTTAAAATTTGATACTATTTTAAAAAATTTAAATATACCTGCTTTAGGTAAACATGATGCATTAAATGATGCAATTATGACATCTATGATGTTTTTAAAATTAAAAGATTTAACTCCAGCAAAAACTACTTTTTACACTAATTAACTATATTATAGTTACTTTTTACAATCAATTTTATTATATTTTTATAATTAAATAAATTAGTACATTTTTTAAGTTTTATTTATATAAGATTTTTTGTAAATAATTTTTAAATGCTATGTTATTGCAACTTTCATAGTTTATTATTCCAAAGTATTTTTAAATTAAACACAATTTACAGGAGGCAAAAATGGATAAAGACTTAGTTAACAAAATTAAATCTAATCCTAAATATCAAGAGTTAGTTTCAAAAAGAAATTCATTTTCTTTAATACTATCACTTTTTGTATTAGCGATGTTTTATTCTTATGTTCTAGTTATCGCTTTTGATAAAGAATTACTAGCAACAAGAATTGGAGATGGGGTTATGACATTAGCATTTCCTATTGGCGCGGCAATTATTTTAATTAGTTTTATTACTACACTAATTTATGTAAAAAGAGCAAATAGTGAATTTGAAGATTTAACTAATGAAATTAAAAATGATGTTAAGGATTTATTATAATGTTAAGAATTGTTACAATATTAAGCTTATTTGCATTTGCATTATTTGCAGCAGGGGATGCAACATTTGATGGACCAAAAAGAGATTTAAATATCTCAGCAATTATAATGTTCTTTATTTTTATTGCTGGAACATTAGCTATTACAAAATGGGCAGCTAGCAAAACTAAATCTGCAAGTGATTTTTATACAGCTGGTGGAGGAATTTCAGGTTTCCAAAATGGTATGGCGATTGCTGGAGATTATATGTCTGCTGCATCTTTTTTAGGTATTTCAGGTATGATTTATTTAAATGGATATGATGGTTTAATTTATGCCGTTGGATTTTTAGTTGGTTGGCCTGTAATTTTATTTTTAATGGCTGAAAAATTAAGAAACTTAGGTAAATTTACATTTACTGATATTGCAGCATATAGATTAGATCAAACAAAAATCAGAATTTTAGCAGCATTTGGTTCATTATCAGTTGTTACATTATATTTAATTGCTCAAATGGTAGGAGCTGGAAAATTAATTCAAGTTCTATTTGGTATGAATTATGAATATGCCGTTATCCTTGTTGGGGTTATGATGATTATTTATGTAACATTTGGTGGAATGTTAGCAACAACTTGGGTACAAATTATTAAAGCTGTTTTATTACTTTCAGGTGTTACGTTTATGGGATTCATGGTATTATCTCATTTTGGATTCTCTTTTGAAGCACTTGCAACAAAAGCTGTAGAAAGTCACACAAAAGGTCAAGCTATTATGGCTCCAGGTGGATTTATCTCAGATCCAATTTCTGCTATTTCATTAGGTATGGCATTAATGTTAGGTACTGCTGGATTACCACATATTTTAATGAGATTCTTTACAGTTGGTAATGCAAAAGAAGCAAGAAAATCTGTTGTTTATGCAACTGGATTTATTGGTTATTTCTATTTAATTATTGCAGTTATTGGATTGGGAGCTATTGTATATTTAAATTCTCCAGAAGGTGCTCAATATTATGTTGATGGTAAACTTTTTGGTGGTGGAAATATGGCTGCTATTCACTTATCTCATGTTGTTGGTGGAGATATATTCTTAGGATTTATTTCAGCTGTTGCATTTGCTACTATTTTAGCTGTTGTATCAGGATTAACACTTGCAGGAGCATCTTCAATTTCACATGATATTTATGCAATTGTTGTGAAAAAAGGAAAAGCAACTGAAGCAGATGAAATCAAAGTTTCAAAAAGATCAGTTATTATTATTGGTATTGTTGGAGTTATTTTAGGAATTGCATTTGAAAAACAAAATATTGCATTCATGGTTGGTCTTGCTTTTGCTATTGCAGCATCAGCCAACTTCCCTATTTTATTCTTATCAATTTATTGGAAAAAATTAACAACTAGAGGAGCATTTATTGGTGGATTTATTGGTCTATTAACTGCTGTAATTTTAGTTATTTTAAGTCCAACTGTATGGAAAGATATTTTAGGTAATGCAGAAGCTATATTCCCATATAAACACCCTGCATTATTTTCTGTAACTATTGCATTCATATCTATTTGGTTCTTTTCTATCACAGATAAGTCTGAACAAGCTAAACAAGAAATTGAAGCTTATGAAGCACAAAATGTTAGAGCTGAAACTGGTATTGGTGCTGATGGAGCTGTTGCTCATTAATAAAATTACTAAAGAGAATCTTCTCTTTAGTAAAATAAACTTTATTTATTAAATATAGCTTAACAATTATAATTAAAATTAATAATTTATAATTGTATTTATGTTACAAATCTACAAATTACTACACAATTTTTACATATTTTATGAAATTTTCTAATACAAATTTATATTTATAAGTATAATCAGATACTTTTTTTCATTAACTATTTTATATATTTATTAATTTAGTTTAAATGAAAAAAGGTAATAAACTTTTGTTTATTATCTTATTAAAAAGGAAGCAGAATGAACGACGAACTGGTTGAGAGAATTGAATCTAATCCTAAATATAAAGAATTAGTTTCAAAAAGAAATGGCTTAGGAATTAAGCTTGGTATTTTTGTATTAGTTATGTTTTATGCATATATTTTAGTTATTGCATTTGACAAAGAACTTTTATCAGCAAAAGTTGGAGATGGTATAACAACTATTGCATTTCCTATTGCATTGGCAATTTTAGTAATTAGTTTTATTACAACATTAATTTATGTAAGAAAAGCAAACACTGAGTTTGAAAAATTAACTAATGAAATAAAAAAAGATGTAAAGGATTTAATATAATGTTAAAAGTTTTAGCACTTATTTCAATTATTGCAATATCTGCATTTGCAGCAGGTGATGCAACTTTTGAAGCAACTAAAAGAGAGCTTAATATTTCTGCAATTATTATGTTTTTCGTATTTATTGTTGGTACATTAGGGATTACTTATTGGGCAGCAAGAAAAACAAAATCTGCAAGCGATTTTTATACAGCAGGTGGTGGAATTAGTGGATTTCAAAATGGTTTAGCAATTGCTGGAGATTATATGTCAGCTGCAGCTTTTTTAGGGGTTTCTGGTCTGATTTATATGAAAGGTTATGATGGAGTAATTTATGCTGTTTCATTTCTTGTTGGTTGGCCTGTTATTTTATTTTTCATGGCTGAAAAATTAAGAAATTTAGGTAAATTTACTTTTGCTGATATTGCAGCTTACAGATTAGGACAAAAAGAGATTAGAACTCTTGCTGCATTTGGTTCATTATCAGTTGTTATTTTATATCTAATTGCACAAATGGTTGGAGCTGGAAAATTAATTCAAGTATTATTCGGTATGGAATATGAGTATGCTGTATTTATGGTTGGAGCATTAATGATTATTTATGTAACATTTGGGGGAATGCTAGCAACTACTTGGGTACAAATTATTAAAGCTTGTTTATTACTTTCTGGTGTTTCATTTATGGCAATTATGGTTTTATACAGTTTCGATTTTTCATTTGAAAAATTAGCTGTAAAAGCAGTTGAAAACCATACAAGTGGTGAGTCTATTTTAAGTCCTGGAGGATTTATTTCAGACCCAATTTCAGCTATTTCATTAGGTATGGCTTTAATGCTTGGAACAGCTGGACTTCCTCACGTTCTAATGAGATTTTTTACAGTTGGAAATGCAAAAGAAGCTAGAAAATCTGTAGTTTATGCAACTGGATTTGTTGCATATTTTTGGGTAATTATTACAATAGTTGGATTTGGAGCTATTGCATTTTTAAATTCAGCTGATGGAGCACAATATTTCGTTGATGGGAAATTATTTGGAGGAAGCAATATGGCTTCTGTTCATTTATCTCATATGTTAGGTGGAAATGCATTCTTAGGTTTTATTTCTGCTGTTGCTTTTGCTACTATTTTAGCAGTTGTTTCAGGTTTAACACTTGCAGGTGCTAGTGCTATATCACATGACATTTATGCAAATGTAATTAATCCAAATGCAAGTGATGAAAAAGTTGTAAAAATTTCAAAAATTACAGTTATTATAATTGGAATTATTGGAGTAACTTTAGGTATTGCATTTGAATCTCAAAATATTGCATATATGGTTGGATTAGCATTTGGAATTGCAGCGAGTGCAAACTTCCCTATTTTATTTTTATCTATTTACTGGAGTGGATTAACTACAAGAGGTGCATTTATAGGTGGATTTATGGGACTTATAACTGCTGTTGCACTTGTAATTTTAGGACCAAATGTATGGGTACAAATTTTAGGAAATGAAAAAGCAATTTTTCCTTATGCACACCCTGCACTATTCTCAGTAACTGTTGCATTTGTTTCTATTTGGTTCTTTTCTAAACTTGACAACTCTCCTAGAGCTCAAAAAGAAAAAGTATTATTTAGAGCTCAAAATGTAAGAGCAAATACAGGAATTGGTGCAGCAGGAGCTGTTTCTCACTAATAAAAATATCAAAGGATTTTCCTTTGATATTCAAGTATATTGGTGATTGATTTTATTTCAATCATTACTTTTATTTTTAAAAAAGAGGAAAATATGAGTATATTAGAACAAAAAACATTTATCTCTTCGATCCATCCATTTAAAAATTTAACAATAGATCAAATTGAAACTTTCGTTGAAAATATGGATATTGTGTATTTTAAAGAGAATGAGACAGTACAAGCTCAAGGAAGTTTACCTCAAACACTTTTTTTTATATTAAAAGGAGTAATTCAAGAAAAACAAGATGATGAAGTTTTATCAATATACTCAAAAAATGAAATTTTCGATTCAATATCTTTAATAGAAAATTATTCAAAAAATAGTTTTGTGACTACAGAAGAGACCATTTGTTATACTCTTCCAAGAGAGATTTTTATAAATATACTTCATGAAAATCAAGAGTTAGAGAACTATTTTTTCCAATCCATTTCAGAAAAACTTAACAATAATATTTTACATGAGAAAAATAAAGAAATGGCAAATATTATGATTGCAAAAGTTAAAGATGCAAAAATTCATAAAGCTGTAATTATAGATACAAAAAAATCTATTTTTGAAGCAGCAAATATTATCAAAAAAGAAAAAATCCCAACTATTTTATTAAAAGATGAATTAGGAGAAATGTATATTGTAACTGATTCTGATTTTAGACAAAAAGTTATTTTAAATAGAATGAATTTTGATGATGAAGTTATAAAAATCGCTACAAAAGGTCTTATTTATATAAACGAAGAAGATTTTTTATTTAATGCCCAATTAATAATGGCAAAACATGGAGTGAAAAGAGTTGTTGTAAAAAATGATAAAGATGAAATTATTGGGATTTTAGATCAAATATCTTTATCTTCTTTTTTTGCTACAAACATTTTTTCTGTTTCAAATCAAATAGTAAAAGCTGAAACAGTTGAAGAACTAAAAGAAGCTTCGTTATCTTTTATTAAAATAATAAAATCTCTAAATGCAAAAGGTGTAAAAATTGAGTTTATCTCTAAACTAATAAATCAATTAAATAAAAAACTTTTAGATAAATTATATAAAATTCTTGCACCTAAAGAATTATATGAGAAATCTTGTTTAGTTGTAATGGGAAGTGAAGGAAGAGGAGAACAAATTCTAAAAACTGACCAAGATAATGCTTTGATTTTATCAGATGATTGTGCAATTGAGGAGAATGAATTACAAAAATTTACATCAAAATTTACAGAGACACTTGTTGATTTTGGGTTTCCTAGATGTGAAGGAAACATAATGGTTTCTAATCCTTATTGGTGTAGAAAAAAATCTGATTTTAAAGATTTAATTTATTCATGGATAAATGAACCAACTGGTGATAACTTCATGAACATAGCAATTTTTTACGATGCGGTATATGTTTCAGGTGATAAAAATTTAATCACTGGATTAAAAGAATATCTATTTAAAATATCTTCTAATAGTCAAACTTTTTATGCACTTTTTGCAAAAGTGATATTAAGTTTTGATGTTCCATTAGGTTTCTTTGATGGTTTTGTTTTTAATAGTAAAGATAATAAACATAAAAATGAAATAGATATAAAAAGAGGTGGAATTTTTATCATCGTTCAAGGTATTAGATCTCTAAGTTTAGAAAATAAGATTTTTAATACAAACACCGCAAAAAGAATAAAAAAGTTAGTTGAAATAGGAATTATTGAAGAAGAATTTGCCAAAGAATTAACAATGGCTTTCAATTTTTTAACAAATTTGAAATTAAAATCAAATTTAGAAAAACTTGACAAGAATATTGAAATAGATAACTATATCAACCCTAATAATTTAAATACTATGGAAAAAGATTTATTAAAAGAATCTTTTAAAATTGTAAATAAATTAAAGAAAAAATTAGAATTTCACTTTAAGTTAAACTATGTTTAGAACTATTAAAAATTATTTTAATAAAAAAAATTTAAGAGATCAAAAATATCTATTTTTGTTTGATAAATCTTTTGATAATGAATATGTATGTTTTGATTGTGAAACAACAGGACTTAATCCAAAAAAAGATGACATTATCTCAATTGGAGCAGTTATTATAAAAAATAATACGATTGTATCTAGTAAAAAATTTATAAAATTTATAAAACCAAAAACAAAACTTCAAGCTGAAGCTATAAAAATACATCATATAAGAGAGTGTGATTTAAACGATGCTGAAGAGATAGATGAAGTTATCACTGAATTTATTGATTTCATTGGAAATCGACCATTGGTTGGATATTTTTTAGAATTTGATATTGCAATGATAAATAAATATTTGAAACCAAAACTTGGGATTACTCTTCCCAATAAAGCTTATGAAGTTTCAGAAATTTATCATGATTATAAAATTGAAATTATCCCTCAATCACATATTGATTTGAGATTTAATTCTATTATGGAAGAACTAAATATACCAAATTTAGGAAAGCATGATGCATATAATGATGCAATCATGACTGCTATGATTTTCATAAAACTTAAAAATTTACCAAATATAAAAATAAAATAAACTATAGAAAGGAAAAAAATTATAATGTTAGTATTTGTATTAAATGCTGGTTCATCATCTTTAAAATATCAATTAATCAATGCAGAGACATCTGAGTTAAAAGCTAGTGGAATTGTTGAAAGAATTGGAATTGATGGTGTATTAAAACATGTAGTTGGCGAAAATAGAAAATTAACTATAGAAGCATCTATTCAATCTCATAAAGAAGCTATTGAGCTTATTTTAGAGACTCTTACTCAAGGTGAAACAAAAATTATTGATTCAATTACTGAAATTCAAGCTGTTGGGCATAGAGTTGCGCATGGTGGAGAGTTTTTCAAAGAATCAACGATCGTTACAGATAAAGTAATTAAAAAAATTGAAGAATTAATTCCTCTTGCACCTTTACATAATCCTGCAAATATTTTAGGAATGAAAATTTGTAGAGAATTAATGCCAAATGTTCCAAATGTTGCTGTTTTTGATACAGCATTTCATCAAACAATGCCAGAAGTTCATTTTTTATTTCCTGTTCCTCATGAAGATTATACAGAACATCATTTAAGAAAATATGGTTTCCATGGAACAAGTCACTTCTACGTTTCTCAAGAAGCAATCAAACTTTTAGATAATAAAAAAGAATCAAGAATTATAGTATGTCACTTAGGTAATGGTTCATCTGTTTGTGCAGTCAAAGATGGAAAATCTTTAAATACAACAATGGGACTAACTCCATTAGGAGGTTTGATGATGGGAACTAGAAGTGGTGATATTGATGCAGGAGTTATTCCATATTTAATGGATAGAAAAGGTATGGATACACATCAAATTATTGATTATTTAAATAAAAAATCAGGTATTTTAGGTGTTTCTGGTATAAGTTCAGATTTAAGAGAAATTATTAGTGCAGCAAATGATGGTGATCAAAGAGCACAAGTTACAATAGATATGATGTGTAATAGAGTAAAAAAATATATTTGTTCATACGCAGGTTTATTAGGTGGAGTTGATGCAATCTGTTTTACAGCTGGCATTGGAGAAAATTCTGATTTAATAAGAAATAAAATTTGTCAAAATTTAGAATTTATGGGGATTGAACTTGATAGCCAAAAAAATCAATTAAAATCTAATATAAGTAGAGAAATAAATAGAGATACTTCAAAAACAAAAATTTTTGTTATTCCAACAAATGAAGAATTAGTAATAGCACAAGATACATATAAACTTGTAAAATAGTAAAATATGTTACAAATTAGAAAACTTTTAGAAAATTGAGTATTATGTACAATCAATGTACATAATACTTTTTAAATAGCACTTTTTAAACATTTTAAAATTAAAATTTCCATATTCTTACTCAAAATCACTTGATTTTCAACAGTTAAAAAAATTTAATTTAGATTTTCTTATCTATAATCTATCTTTCTTATGAAATAAAATTAATTTTAGAAGCAAATATAGATTTAAGTTTTAATATAATCTACAAAAAATTTTGAGATTTTTAAATTTTGAAAAAATGTTATTATATTAACGTGATTATCAATTTAATGATTTTTATAAAAAATATATTGTTTAAGAAGAAAGGAATAATTTATGTTAGTATTTGTATTAAATGCAGGTTCATCATCTTTAAAATACCAATTAATCAACGCAGAAACTTCTGAATTAAAAGCTAGTGGATTAGTAGAAAGAATTGGAATTGATGGAATTTTAAAACATGAAGTAGGAGAAAATAAAAAATTAACTTTTGAACTACCAATTCCTACACATAAAGAAGCAATTGAATTAGTACTAAGAATTTTAACAAATGATGAAACAAAAGTTATTGATTCTATAAAAGAGATTCAAGCAATTGGACACAGAGTTGTTCATGGTGGAGAATATTTTAAAAAATCTGTTTTAATTGATGATGATGTAGTTAAAAAGATTGAAAATTTAATTCCACTTGCTCCTTTACACAATCCTGCACATGTTCTTGGAATAAAAATTTGTCAAGAATTAATGCCAAATGTTCCTAATGTTGCAACATTTGATACAGCATTTCATCAAACAATGCCTGAAGAAAACTTTTTATATGCTGTTCCATATGGTGATTATACAGAGCATCATCTAAGAAAATATGGTTTTCATGGAACAAGTCACTATTATGTTTCAAATGAAGCTGTAAAAATTTTAAATAAAAAAGATTCTAAAATAATTGTTTGTCATCTTGGAAATGGTTCATCTGTTTGTGCAGTAAGAGATGGAAAATCAATAAGTACATCTATGGGATTAACTCCTCTTGAAGGATTAATAATGGGTACAAGATGTGGAGATATTGATGCAGGTGTTATTCCATATTTAATGGAGAAAAAAGGTTTAGATACTCATCAAATTATCAACTATCTAAATAAAAAATCAGGCATTTTAGGTGTTTCAGGTATTAGTTCAGATTTAAGAGAAGTTATAAAAGCTTCAAATGATGGCGATAAAAGATCAAAAATTACTATTGAAATGTTATGTTCAAGAATTAAAAAATATCTTTGCTCTTATGCTGGATTAATGCATGGAGTTGATGCCATTTGTTTTACAGCTGGAATTGGAGAGAATTCTGATTTAATAAGAGAAAAAGTTTGTAATGGATTAGATTTTATGGGAATTGAACTTGATACAGAAAAAAATAGTATAAGAAAATCTGGAATTAGAGAAATTAGCAAAAAAACTTCTAAAACAAAGATTTATATTATTCCAACAAATGAAGAACTTGTTATAGCAAAAGATACTTTCGATCTAGTAAAAAAGAAATAATCTGTTACATTTAGAAATTTATCTTAAAATTGAGTATTATGTATAATTATTGTACATAGTACTTGCTTTTTTTACACAATTAAAACATTTATTCCTCATAACTTATCACTATTTCTCACAAATCCTATTTTTTTTTATAATAATGTATATTTTATGTACTTTTTTTTTAATATGCTATAAAATATCCTTTAGTGAGATTATAAGACATTGCTATGTTAATGCTATGTTTCTTAATTATAATTTTTCCACAAAGTTTAAACTAGAAAGGATAACTTACAAATGGGTTTAATTGAAAGTATCAAAGAAAAAGCGAAACTACAATTAAGAACTATTGTTCTACCAGAGCCAGAGGATGAAAGAGTTCTTAAAGCTGCTCAACAAGTTTTAGAAGAAAATACTGCAAAAGTTGTTTTAATTGGAAATGTTGAAACTATCAAGGCCGACGCTGCAAAGTGTGGAGCAAATATTGATGGAGCAGCAATAGTTGATCCTAAAAATTTTGATAATATTGAAAAATATATTGACGAATTAGTTCAATTAAGAAAAAGTAAAAATCTTTCAAAAGAAGAAGCAACTGAAATTATGTTAAATGAACCAAGATTTTTTGGTTGTATGATGGTAAGACTAGGAGATGCAGATGGATTAGTTGCAGGTTCAAATTCACCAACCGCTGATGTTTTAAAAGCTGCTATTCAAGTTATAAAAACTGCACCAGGAATCAATACTGTTTCTTCTGCTTTTATTATGGAAACTGCTGATGGAAAATTTGGAGATAATGGTTTAATTTTATTTGCAGATTGTGCAGTTATTCCTGAACCAAATTCTGAACAATTAGCTGATATTGCTTGTGCAACAGCTGCTACTGCAAGTTCTGTTGTAGGATTAGAACCTAGAGTTGCTATGTTATCATTTTCTACAAAAGGAAGTGCATCACACCCATTAGTTGATAAAGTTCAATATGCTTGTGATATTTTAACTGAAAGAAATGTAAATTTTGCATTCGATGGAGAATTACAAGCTGATGCAGCTATTATTGAATCAATTGGTGCTAAAAAAGCTCCAGGTTCAAAAGTTGCAGGTAAAGCTAATATTTTAGTTTTCCCTGATTTACAATCTGGAAATATTGGTTATAAACTTGTTCAAAGATTTGCAGGAGCAGAAGCTCACGGTCCAATCGTTCAAGGATTAAATCAACCAGTAAATGACCTTTCAAGAGGTTGTTCAGTTGAAGATATTGCAAACTTAGTTGCTATTACAGCAACACAAATCAAATAAAAATTTATAACTAAACTAAGGAGAGATATATGTTAGTATTCATTTTAAATGCAGGTAGTTCATCTTTAAAATATCAATTAATGAATCCAGTTTCAAAAGAAGTTTTAGCTGTTGGTCTTTGTGAAAGAATTGGAATTGATGGTGTTTTAAAACATGAGTTTGGTGAAGGACAAAAATTAACATTAGAAGTTCCTATGCCTACGCATAAAGAAGCAATTGAGTTAGTATTAAAAACTTTAGTTGAAAGTGAAGGAAAAGTTATTAATTCAATTGATGATATTGATGCAATTGGTCATAGAGCAGTTCATGGTGGAGAAGAATTTGCATCATCAGTTATGGTAACACCTAGAGTTGTTGAAACTATGAAAAAATTAATTCCTTTAGCTCCTTTACATAATCCTGCAAATATCATGGGAATGGAAATTTGTCAAGAATTAATGCCAGGGAAACCAAATGTTGCTGTATTTGACACTGCATTCCATCAAACAATGCCTGATTATGCTTATATGTATGCATTACCTTATGAACAATATACAAAACATGGTATTAGAAAATATGGATTCCATGGAACAAGTCACTATTATGTTTCAAATGAAGCAAGAGGGATGTTAGATAAAAAAAGAAATACAAGAATTATTGTTTGTCACTTGGGAAATGGTTCATCTGTAAGTGCGGTATTAAATGGTAAATGTATAGATACATCTATGGGTCTTACACCTGTTCAAGGTTTAATGATGGGAACAAGAGCTGGTGATGTTGGAGCTGGTGCTATTTCATATATGATGAAACAAGAAGGTTTAGATATTGATCAAATTATCGACATCATGAATAAAAAATCAGGTATCTTAGGAATTTCAGGAAAATCTTCTGATTTAAGAGAAGTTTTACAAGGTATGCAAGATGGTGATGATAGATGTAGATTAGCCGTAGAAATGGTTGCTTATAACATCAAAAAATATGTAGGTTCTTATGTTGCTGCACTTGATGGAATTGATGCTTTATGTTTCACAGGTGGAATTGGTGAAAATTCATCATTAATTAGAGAAATTGTTTGTGCTGGATTAGATGGAATGGGATTAATTCTTGACCCAACTAAAAATAATAAAAGAAGTTCAAAAGCTAGAGATATTGCAACAAATAGTTCAGCTGCAAGAATTTTTGTTATTCCAACAAATGAAGAATTTGTTATTGCTAATGATACTTATAGAATTGTTTCAGGTCTTGAAATTGAAAAATAATAAATAAAAAAAGTGAAGTTTATACTTCACTTTTTTATTCTTTAGATATAAAAATTTAATAAGCTTTTAATCCAGTTACAAAATTCATACTTATTTTAGAAACAGCTTCACTTACAAATTTATCCATAAACTTCTCAAATTTATCTTCTTTTTTCCAAATTGGATTTTTTACTTTTGATAATTCAATAAGTGTATTTTGAGCAAAAGAAATAGTTGCAACTTCATCAACAAGTCCAACTTCTTTTGCTTGTTTTGAAGTAAAAATTTTTGCATCAGCAAAAACATTATGATTTTTTACATCAAGATTTCTTGCATTTGCAACATCTATTATAAACATATTATATGTATCATCTATTACGCTTTGAAGTTGTTTTTCTTCATAATCAAACCACTTTCTACTAGGTGTTCCTGTTTCTTTATATTTTCCAGCTTTTACAGTTTGAGTTGAAACTCCAATTTTTTCCATAAGTTCACTAGCATTCACGCCTTGCATAATAACACCAATTGAACCTACCATGCTTCCAGGATTAGCAATAATTTTATTTGCCCAAATAGAAGAATAGTAACTTCCACTTGCAATCACACCACTTGCATAAACAACAACTGGTTTTAACTCTTTTAACTCTTTTATTGCATAAGCTAATTCAACAGAAGGAGCAACTGCACCACCAGGAGAATCGACAACAAATAATACACCCTTAATATTATTATCTTTTTTTGCTTTTTCTATATTTTCTAATACTTTACTAACATCTAAAATAGCTCCTGATAATTCTATTTTTTGTAAGTTTGCTAATTTATCATTATCAACTAAATTTTCATTAGAATCAAATACTACAAAGTAGATTATTGTCAAAAAAACTATAGTTTTAAAATATTTAGTTATGAAATCCAATATTGCTATAACTGGCGAAAATAGCGTTTTAAAAAAATTAAACATATTCACCTCCTATTATCACATTATCAACAAATTTTGTATGTAAAATTATTTGCATAAACAAGTCTTCTTTTTCTTCAATTTTATCAGGTAAAGTAAAAGTTATCATATCTGCATCAAAATCTTTTTCAAGTTTACCTTTATTTAATCCTAAAGCCCTACTTCCATTTACTGTTGCAGCTTTTATTAATTTTTTAGAAAACTCAACTACATTTTTATCATAATGAACCATTAATGCATTTCTTAATTCATCAAACATTGATAACGAATTATTTGAGCTTAAACCATCAGTTCCTATTGTAAAAGGAATTTCACCTAATCTATCTAAATCTAGTTTTGTATTATTTAAAAGTCTATTTGAAGTGACACAATGATTTATACTTGCACCTAAATCTCTAATCTTTTCTAAATCATTATTACTTGCTTCAACACAATGTGTAAATGAAAGATTTTTTATATTTGAAAAAAGATTTAAAAACTCCATTGGTTTTGAAACTGCTTTTTCTTGATTTAAAAAATTTTTAAAAAATTCTAAAAAAGAACCTTCGTCTTTATGTAACCAATCAAACTCTTCACGTGACTCTAAAAAGTGTGAACTAACAGCTAAATTTTCACTTCTTGCTAAATTTAAAGTTTCTCTTACTAAAAAAGGATGTACTGAATATGGAGAATGTATAGCAATTGCTGGAATAAAATTTTTTGAAGCAAATTTTTTTGCATTATTTAGCCTACTTTTAAAATCAGCAAAAAGTGTATCTATCATATCAGCTTTTGAACCAATAACTTCGCAAAAGAATACCGTATTTATAGGTGCATTTATACAAGCTTCTATATCAAAAGAATATGATGAAATTGCTCCAATAGTAGTAGTTCCTGTTTTTTTCATCTTTTCTAATTTTGCTGTTATTAATTTTGTATTTGCTTTATTTATTAAATCTTCTCTATATCTAATAACAGAATTTAACCATGCATAAAAATTTCCATATTTTAAAGTAGTTGAATTCCCACTAAATTCTAAATGAACATGAGAATTTATAAGTCCTGGCATTAAAATAGAATTCTTTTCTAGTTTTTTTATTTCAATATTAGGATATTTTTTTTCTATTTCTAAAAGGGTATTGAGTTCTATGATTTTTTCATCAAAAACAACAGCACCATCTTTAATGATTCTGTCATTTTCATCACAAGAAACAACCCATGAAGCACTTATAATTTTCATTTAATTAAGCATTTTTTGCTTGTGATACTGCTTTTAATTCAGCAATAATTTGCATTAAAGCAATTAATCCCATATGATAACCAAATGGTCCAAATCCAGAGATAACACCTGTTGAAGCACCTGCAGTTACAGATTTTTGTCTAAATTCTTCTCTTTTATAAATATTTGAAATATGAACTTCAACTACTGGCATATTAACTGCGCTTAGAGCATCTTTGATTGCAATAGAAGTGTGAGAATAAGCAGCTGGATTTATCATTATTCCATCAACAGTTCCTAAACACTCTTGAATTCTATCTACAATTTCACCCTCTAAATTTGATTGAAAAAATTCTAATTCAATTCCATTTTGTTCAGCTGCACTTTTTAATTGTTCATGAATTTGTTCTAGACTCATTGGACCGTAAATATGTTGTTCTCTAATTCCTAACATATTTAAATTTGGTCCTTGAATTACGGCAATTTTCATATTATATTCCTTTTATAAATTTTGGGTAAGATTATAATTAAATTTTTGTTAAACCATACCCAAACAAAGGCTTTTTATGAAAAACTTTATATTACAAAATGAAAATGCAATATATTTTGAATGTAAATTCTCTTGTGATAATGTTATTTTTTTGAATTTAGAAAAAGATAGATTTTTTATAACTGATGCTAGATATACTACTGAAGCAAAAGAGTATGCAAAAAAGTGTGAAGTAATAGAATCTTCAAATCTAATAGAAACAGCAAAAGAGATTTTAAAAAAAAATAAAATCAAAAAAATTACATTTGACCCAAATGATTTTAGTTTTGCCTCTTATACAAAATTAACTGAAAATCTAAAAACTGAATTTATTGCTAAAGAAAACTTTTCAAAATTAAAAAGAATTATTAAAAGTGATAAAGAGATAACTTTACTTAAAAAAGCAGCTGTTGCTGGACGTGAAGGTTTCAAAGAATTAGCAAAATTTATAAGAAAAAATGGTTTTAATCAGAGTGAACAATTTTTATATTTTAAAGCTTTTGAAAAAATGAGCCAAACAGGTAAACTTGATATAAGTTTTGAACCAATTGTTGCGATAAATGAAAATGCAGCAAAGCCTCATGCTCTTCCTACTTCAAAAAAATTAAAACTACATGATTTATTATTAGTTGATGCGGGAATAAAATATAAAAGATATTGTTCTGACAGAACTTGCACAAGTCATGTTGATTTTGAAAGTTTCAGTTTTAAAAGAGAACAAAAATTCAAAAATGAAAAACATCAAAAAATCTATGATATTGTTTTAAAAGCCCAATTAAATGCTATTGAAAATGCAAAAACTGGGATGAAAGCTAGTGAAATTGACAAATTAACTAGAGATGTAATAGAAAAAGCAGGATTTGGAAAATATTTTATTCATAGTACAGGTCATGGTGTTGGTCTTGATATTCATGAATTTCCTGTAATAAATTCCAAATCAGATGTAGTAATTGAAGATAATATGGTATTTACAGTTGAACCTGGAATTTATCTTCCTGATGAATTTGGTGTTAGAATTGAAGATACAATTGTAATGCAAAATGGTAAAGCTGTAATACTTTAAATCAAAAAAATAGAAAAAATAAATCTTGATAAATTTAATCAAGATTTATTTTTTAACAAAAAAGAGAGAAATTTGAAAAAAAAATTATCACATAAATTAACACTTTTTTATTCTTCTAATTTTCCTCTAAAATTCAATTCTTACTCACAAAAAAAATACAAGGTAACTATAGGAATTGGGGGAAATATTGGAAATACTAAAAAGATATTTGATAAATTAATCTTATGTTTAAGAAAAGACGCAAGATTTACTTTACTTATGACTTCACCTCTTTTAAAAAATCCACCCTTTGGATTTTTGGAACAAAGCGACTTTTTAAATGGTATAATTCGCCTCCAAACAAATCTTTGTCCTAACGCTTTTTTAAAAGCAATGCAAAGATATGAAAAAAAATTCGGAAGAAAGCGATCCTTTCAAGATGCGCCTAGAACCTTGGATATTGATATAATATTTTTTGATAATAAAAAAATAAATACAGAAAATTTAATTATCCCTCACAAAAATTGGGCAAATAGAGAGTCAGTGATTATTCCTTTAAAAAGGATGAAAAATGAACGAAAAACAAAAAAAAGTTATGGTTGGAATGAGCGGTGGAATTGATTCTTCAGTTACTGCTTATATGCTACAAAAAGAAGGTTACGAAGTTGAAGGGATATATCTAAAACTTCATAATAGAACTGATGGCTATCATGAAAGAAATTTAGGTTATATAGATGATGTAGCTAAATTTTTAAATATAAAATATCACATATTAGATTTAGCAGATGAGTTTTCAAAAGAGGTTTATGATTATTTTGTTGATTCTTATTTAGAAGGCACAACTCCAAATCCTTGTGTAAAATGCAATCGTCAAATAAAATTTGGTGCAATGCTTAATTTTGCAAAAAAACATGGAGCTAATTTTTTAGCAACTGGACATTATGCAAAAACTGATGGAAAGTTTTTTTATGAAGCTGATGATAAAACAAAAGACCAAAGTTATTTCCTATCTCAAGTTGATAAAGATGCATTACCATATATGATGTTTCCTTTAAGTACTTACAAAAAAGAAGATATTGTAAAGTTTGGTGCAGATTTAGATGTAGCTTATAAAAAAATTACAGAAAAAAGTGAATCTCAAGAAATTTGTTTTGTTGAAACTGTTTACACTGATGTTGTTAAAAGACATGCAAATATTGATATTCCAGGAAAAGTTTTAGATGAACAAGGAAATATTGTAGGTGAACACAAAGGTTATGCTCACTATACAATCGGGAAAAGAAGAGGATTTACTGTTCATGGAGCACATGATCCACATTTTGTTACAAAATTAAATCCTAAAGATAATACTATTGTCGTAGGTAAAAAAGAGTCTTTAGAAGTAAATGAAGTAGTTGGAAATAATCTAAATATGTTTATTGATGAGACAAAATTTTCTTGTAGTGTAAAACTAAGATATAGATCAACATCAACACCTTGTGAAGTAGAAATAAAAGATGAAAAAGTTTATATAACTTTAAAAGAAGCTGTTTATGGAGTTGCAACAGGTCAACTTGCAGTTTTTTATGATGATCAAAAAGTAATTGGAAGTGCTTGGATAGAAAGTACTAAATAGTTTTTTTAAAAACTATAATTTAGGAGAAAACTCCTAAATTATATTTATATTAGAATGTATATTCTACGCTTGCTAATACTTTGTTATAATCATCTCCTGATACTTCAGCATTTACATCACCATATAAAATTGATGCTGTTAATGTTTCAGTAATTGGATATGCAGCTGTTAAATTTAATTCACTTTCTTTATCATCATTTGAACCATAAGTAGTTTGTCCATATAATGCACCTAATTCAACATCAGCAATTGTATATCCTAAAGAACCATATACAGTTCTTGCATCTAAATCATATACATAATTTCCATCATCAAATGGATTTATGTTATCACCTGCAACATCCATTAATCCAACGCCACCATCTTTATCAGTTTTAATATAACCAACAGCAGCTGAAAGTCCTGCAACTTCAGTATTTAATTCAACATGCCCAATTGAACCATCTTCTACACCAACAGAATTATCTACACTACTTGCAGCATAATGAGCAATCGCACCAAAGTAATCAGTAGTAAATGTTGCTTTTAACCCATACCAATCAACTGCATCTGGAGCTGTATAAAAATAAGGATTTAATTCTACACCATCAAAACCTGCATATTTAACATCAAGAACATATGCTCCTTTATTGTCATTGATATCTTCAAAATCTTCACTTAAATCAATACCTGACTCAGCTTGTCTATTTGCAAACCCAAGAACAATTGTAGTATCTGGAATTGCAGTAATTGCAGCTACTACAGCCTCATTATAATCACCTAACCATTCAAGATCAATAGCTTGTCTACCAGCAGTTAAAGAGAATCCTTCTGTAGCATATTTTATATAAGCTTCTGTCATTAGAGAATTATTAAGATATGCGTTATCATGATCATTATGCTCAACTTCACCAAGTTTTAAATTTCCTTTAAATTCAGCTTTTGCAGATAAACCATAAAAAGAACCTGTTTCAAAAGCAACAGTTGCATTTCCATTTCCAAATCCAGTATCTTTATCTCCACCTTTATTGTCATACTTTTCACCATATAATGCTAAACTTCCTGAAGCTTTACCTTCTTTAAAAGCTGCATCAATTGAATCTGCACCAAATGACATAGTAGAACTTAAAATTAATCCGCATGTAACTAAACTTATTGTTTGACCTCTAAAAAGGTTTTTCATATTTTTTCCTTGTAAAATAAAATATTTGAATAAAAAACTTTCGCGCAAGTAATCTATTCGTATTAGAAGAACATCAAAATTATAACATTAAATAAACTGTTGTTTTAATTTTGATTGTATATTAAATATACACAATTATTATCCATTGTTTTTATACTAACGATAATGATTATTATTTTATACAATATTTACTTAATTATGAATTAACTTAATATTCATTAAGTACACTTTAGCTAGAATACGGATTCAATCAAATGTAAGGAAATTTTATGTCAACATTTAAACTTTTTAGTGGTTCAGCTAATCCTGAATTTGCAAGAAAAGTAGGTGAATATTTAAGTATGCCAGTATCAGACGCAACATTAAATAAATTTAGTGATGGTGAAATATCTGTTCAAATTACAGAGAGTGTTAGAGGACAAGATGTATTTATAATTCAACCAACTTGTGCACCAACTAATGATAATTTAATGGAATTATTAATAATGGTAGATGCACTTAAACGTTCAAGTGCAAAATCAATTTCAGCTGTTATTCCATATTTTGGATATGCAAGACAAGATAGAAAAGCAGCTCCAAGAGTTCCAATTACTGCAAAACTTGTTGCTGATTTACTTGAAGCAGCAGGAATTACAAGAGTAGTAACTATTGATTTACATGCTGCTCAAATTCAAGGCTTTTTCAATATTCCAGCTGATAACTTATTTGGTTCTATATTATTTGTTAATTATATAAAAAGTAAAAATTTAAAAAATCCTATTATTGCAAGCCCAGATATTGGTGGAGTTGCAAGGGCTAGATCTTATGCTGATAAATTAGGATATGACTTAGTTATAGTTGATAAAAAAAGAGAAAAAGCAAATGTTGCTGAAGTTATGAATATCATTGGAGATGTTAAAGATAAAGATGTAATTTTAGTTGATGACATGGTTGATACTGCAGGAACTTTAGTAAAAGCAGCAGAAGTTTTAAAGAAAAAAGGTGCAACTTCAGTTATGGCATGCTGTACTCACGGTGTATTAAGTGGTCCGGCATATGAAAGAATTAACAAAGGTGAACTTGATGAACTTGTTATTTCAGACACAATTCCTACACAAAAAGATGCTAAAAAGTTAACCGTTTTAACAGCTTCAGCTATGATTGGGGAAGCTATTAGAAGAATTCATAATAATGAATCTGTTAATTCAATTTTTAATAGTTAATATTAAAATAAAAAAAATATGATATAATTCGCGAAATTATTATCCAAAAGGAAAAAACATGAAAAAAGTATTATTATCAACAATTGCTTGTGCTACTTTAGCATTAGCTGCAAATAGTGACTATAAATATGAAATTACACCATTAATTGGTGGAGTTGTAACTGAAGGTAATTTAGATTTAGATAGAAATTATGCAAACGCAGGTTTAAGTTTAGGATTTAATCAATTTGATTCTTTTATTGATCAAGTTGAATTAGGTTTTTTAAGATCTATTGAAGATGTAGATTATAAAGATGGTTCAAGATCTGATACTGGAATTACTAGAATATTTACAAACTTAGTTAAAGAATATCCTTTAACAGCTGATGCTTCATTATATACATTAGTTGGAGCAGGTGTAGAAATTTTTGATAATGAAAATGCAGGAAATGAAAATGGTTTATTTGGTAACTATGGTGCAGGGATTAAATATAAAATAGCTGATGAATTATCTTTAAAATTTGATGTTAGACATTTAATTGAAATTGATCATGGAGATAATAACTTATTATATACATTAGGATTCTCTGTTCCATTTGGCGAAGTTGCAAAAGCAGCTCCAGTTGTTGAAACTCCAGCTCCAGTTGTTGAAACTCCAGCTCCAGTTGCTGCACCAAAAGATACTGATGGTGATGGTGTTATTGATAATTTAGATGAATGTCCTGATACAATGAAAGGTGCAAAAGTTGATACAGTTGGATGTATGACTTTAATCAACTTAAATATTAACTTTGATACTGATAAATCTGTAATTAAAGATTCATACAATTCAAGAATTGCAGAATTTGCAAAAATGATGAAAGCTAATCCAAAATTAAAAGCATCTATTGAAGCTCATACAGACTCTGTTGGTTCAAATGCATATAACCAAAAATTATCTGAAAGAAGAGCTGCTTCTACAGTTAAAGCATTAACTGATTTAGGTGTTGATAGCACAAAAATTAAAGCTGTTGGTTATGGTGAAACAAGACCTGTTGCAACAAATGCAACTGTTGAAGGTAGAGCTGAAAACAGAAGAGTTGAAGCTGTAATGGTTAAATAATTTTTAAATTATTAACTTAAATAAATTAAAAGGGGTTAAGTTTTACTTAACCCCTTTTTTTATTTAATAATTTTTAATATTTTTAATAAAAATAATATTTTTTTTAGGTTATAATGAACAAAATTATTTCAATCAAGGAAAAATGATGAAAAAAATATTAATAACATCTATGGTATGTGCAACGGCTCTTTTTGCTGCAAGTGATCCAAGTAAAACATATAGTTATGAAATCACGCCTTTTGTTTCAGGAATCTTAACTGATAGTAAAGCAGGATTAGAAGATAATAATTATATAAATGGTGGTATTTCTATTGGTAAAAATTTTGAAGAAACTTTTATTGATCAAGTTGAAATAGCATACATGAGAAGTGCTAGTGTTGGGTATGAGAATTCAAATGGAAATACAAATATTGATAGAATATTTTTAAATGCAGTTAAAAAATTTGAGTTAACAGATAGATTAGCAGCCTATGGATTAGCCGGAATTGGTTATCAAAATGTTTCACAAGAATTAGACAAACATAAAGATTCTGCCGTATTCAACTATGGAATTGGTCTAAGATATGATATTCCTTATTATGGAATTGCAATAAAAGGAGATGTTAGACATCTAATTGCAACAAAAGAAAATCAAAATGATATGATGTATACTTTAGGTTTAGGAATGCCTTTAGGGAAAAAATATACAAATGATATCATTGCTGCAAAAGCTCCAATTATAGAAGAAGAAGTTAAAGCTCCAATAATTGAAGAGCCTACTGAAGTTTTACCAGCAATTCAAGATGATGATAAAGATGGAGTATCAAATAAATTTGATAAATGTCCAAATACTTCACCAGGTGTTAAAGTAAATAAAGATGGTTGTGTTGAAACTGTAAATTTAAATATTAATTTTGATAACAACTCAGCAGAAATAAAAAATATCTATGATGAAAAATTACATCAATTTGCAAATATGCTAAAAGCTAATCAAACAATGACTGCAGTAATTGAAGCACATACTGATTCTAAAGGTAGTGATGCATATAATCAAAATTTATCTGATAGAAGAGCTATTTCAGTTGTAAATGCATTAAAAGCTTATGGAGTAAAATCTTCAAAATTAAAAGCTATAGGATATGGAGAGACTCAACCTATTGCAACAAATGAAACAGAAGAAGGTAAAGCTCTAAATAGAAGAGTTACTGCACTAGTAAATCAATAATTTTCAAAAGATTTAGATTAACTCTAAATCTTTTAATCTATCATAAAAAATCATTTAACTATAAACTTACTAAACTTTAGATATAATCGCGATAAATAATAAACAAATTATAGGAATAGCCTTGCAAAAAAATATTAGAAACTTTAGTATTATTGCACATATTGATCATGGAAAATCAACACTTGCAGATAGAATTATTCAAGAATGTGGAGCTATTACTGATAGAGAAATGACTTCTCAAGTTATGGATACAATGGATATCGAAAAAGAAAGAGGTATCACTATCAAAGCTCAAAGTGTTAGGCTTGATTATGTAAAAGATGGTCAAAAATATGTTTTAAATCTAATTGACACTCCCGGTCACGTTGACTTTTCATATGAAGTAAGCCGTTCACTAGCTTCATCTGAAGGTGCTTTACTAATAGTTGATTCAACTCAAGGAGTTGAAGCACAAACTATTGCAAACGTTTATATTGCTATGGATAATGATTTAGAATTATTACCTGTTGTAAATAAGATAGATTTACCAAGTGCTGATCCAATTAGAGTTTTAGAAGAAGTTGAAGAAGCTATTGGACTTGATTGTACTTTACATAATCTAATTTCTGCAAAAACAGGACTTGGGGTTAAAGATTTAATTGATTCAATAGTTGATAGAGTACCTGCTCCAAACGGAGATGAAAATGCTCCAACAAAAGCTCTTATTTATGACTCATGGTTTGATAATTATCTTGGAGCTTTAGCACTTGTTAGAGTTTATGATGGGAGTATCAAAAAAGGTCAAAAAATAAGACTTATGAATACTAAAGTTGAACATCAAGTAATTGGTCTTATGTATCCACACCCTTTAAAAAGACAAGATACTTTAGAGATAAAAACTGGTGAGATTGGTATTGTTGTTCTTGGTCTTAAAACTTTAGATGGTATTGCTGTTGGTGATACAATGACTGATGCAAAAAATCCAACTCCAATTGCTATTGATGGATTTGAACCAGCTAAACCATTTGTATTCGCAGGAATTTATCCAATTGAAACAGATAAATTTGAAGATTTAAGGGATGCTTTAAATAAATTAAAATTAAATGACTCTTCAATTTCTTTTGAGCCTGAAAGTTCAGCAGCTTTAGGAAGTGGATTTAGAACTGGTTTCTTAGGAATGCTTCATATGGAAGTTATTAAAGAAAGACTTGAGAGAGAATTTGACTTAGATTTAATTGCAACTGCACCAACAGTTGTTTATAGAGTTGAAAAAAGTAATGGAGAAGTTATAGAGATACAAAATCCAAGTGAACTTCCTGAACCAAATTATATAAAAACAATTTTTGAACCATATGTAAAAGCAACTATTTTAGTACCTGATGAATTTTTAGGAAATGTTATAAAACTTCTTAATGATAAAAGAGGAATCCAAATAAAAATGGATTACTTAGGAAAAAGAGTTTTACTTGAATATGATTTACCGATGAATGAAATTGTTATGGATTTTTATGATAAATTAAAATCAACTACAAAAGGTTATGCTTCATTTGATTATGAGCCAGTTGGATTTAGACCTGGAAATCTTAAAAAACTTGATATTCGAGTTGCTGGTGATGTTGTTGATGCACTTTCAATCATCGTTCCTGATGATAAAGCAGTTTCAAAAGGAAGAGAATTTGTAAAAGCTCTAAAAGAATTAATTCCTAGACAACTTTTTGAAGTTGCAGTGCAAGCAAGTATTGGAAGTACAGTAATTGCTAGAGAAACTGTAAAATCAATGGGGAAAAATGTAACTGCAAAATGTTACGGTGGAGATATCACGAGAAAAAGAAAACTTCTTGAAAAACAAAAAGAAGGTAAAAAAAGAATGAAAGCGATTGGAAAGGTAAACGTACCGCAAGAAGCATTCATGGCAGTTCTTAAAATCTAATCTTTCACGCATCTTCTGCGTTGGAATGAAAAATTTATTGACTCACTTAGTACACTAAGCTCCTCAATAAATTTTACCTTCCGCCTTGAATCTACATAAAATTTTAGATTTTAAACACTTTTAACTTCATCTGCTATTTTTTTCTTCATATTTTGCATCAAATTACAAAAATTATTATTTAAATCTATATATTTTTCTTTTTTATCTTCTTTATTTAATTCTTTCATTTCTAATTTAGAAAGTTCAGTTTTTTTAGTTATTATCTCATTATATTCATCTTTTAACTTTTCAATATAAACACTTATTATCATCTCAATTTTTATTAAATCATAATTAAATTTTTTTCTTTCTTCAGATAAATCTAAATAATTTTTGTCAGTTGATAAAGATAAAATAAAATTAGCTTGATTTAAAGAAGAATAATTAAACCATTTATCAACTTCTATATATAATTCTTCAAGTTTATTTCTCCTTAATTCATTTTCTTTATACTTCTTCTTTGTTTTTTCTGTAATAAAATCTTTTAATACAGATAAACCAAAGCCTATTATTATGCCTATCATACTCAATATTTCTTTTTCCATAAGTTTCCTTCTAAAATAATTTAAATCATTATAGCAAAATCTGAACTACGCTCTTAAAATGTGAGCATTTTCAAAATAGCGTTAAGAAAAATATATCTAAATTCGTAAAGAAATTTGAACTGTCTGAAGACTGAGGTACGAAGTCAAGTTTTCAAATTTTAGAATTTAGATATATTTTTTAGCTATTTTGAATCCCTGAGAACGCTTTTGCCTGCAAGCAGGATTACATCTTTTGTTTCTTTTCTTTACTAAAAAGAAAAGAAAAAAGTATCACCCTAAAGAAATAAACATAATTTATGATATTATTATTTTTATGTTATGCTTAACCTGTAAAAACCTATCATTTGAAATTATCTGCAAAGATTGTCAAAAAAATCTTTTAATAGCATCTTTCCATAAAAGAGAAATAGATGATGGATTTTTTAACTATTCATTTTATTCTTTATCGGAACTTGAAGATTTAATCTCTTCAAAATACTATTTTCATGGAGATAGAGTTTTTAATATTCTTGCCAAACTATCTTTTGCCAAATTTGCTCAAAATTTTACTTTTTCAAACCAAGTATTTGCAATCCCTATTGATGACCATACACGTCATGATTTTTCACATACAGCTATCTTAGCAAAACATCTAAAATCACAATTTATAACTCCAAAATACAACTCTTTAAAAGCTACAAATATAGTTAAATATGCTGGAAAAGATTTAGAATTTAGACAAAAAAATCCAAGAAAATTTCAAGTTACAAATATTACTAATCAAATGACAATTTTATGTGACGATTTAATTACAACAGGTGCTACAATTAAGCAAGCAAAAAAAGCTTTAGAAAAAAGAAATAATCAGGTTTTATTTTCTTTAACCCTAGCTGATGCAAAACTTTAGTATAATTTATTTTTTACAAAGGGAACAAAGTGATAGGAATTATTGATTATAACATGGGAAATTTAGCGAGTGTTTATAACGCTTGTCATTTATTAGATGCAAAAGCAACAATTGTTAAAAATCCTGAAGATTTAAAAAATTTTAATAGAGTTATATTACCTGGTGTTGGTGCATATAAAGATGCAATGGAACATTTAATTAAAACAGGTATGAATGAAGCTGTTTATGAATTTGCAAAAAGTGGTAAACCAATGATTGGAATTTGTCTTGGAATGCAACTCTTATTTGAAAGTTCTCAAGAGTTTGGTCATACAGATGGTTTAGGATTAATTGATGGTGTTGTTGTAAAATTTGATAAAACAAAAATGCATGAAGATTTTAAAATTCCTCATATGGGTTGGAATACAATTGTAAATAAAGAACATCCATTATTTGAAGGTTTGCATAATCCATATTTATATTTTGTTCACTCTTATCATGCTGTTACAAGAGAAGAAAATATAATAGGTAAAACAACTTATGGATATGAATTTGCAAGTGCTGTAAATAAAGATAACATTTATGGATTTCAACCACATCCTGAAAAATCACATGATAATGGATTGAAAATTTTAAAAAACTTTATGAATTTAAAATAAAAAAGGAATTCTCATGAAAACTATTGCAATAACAGGTGCTAGTGGGTTTGTTGGTAGTAGTTTAACAAAATTTTTTTCTAATTTAGGTTATAAAATAACTCCTTTATCAAGAGAAATTTTAAATAATAAAAGTAATCTAGAAGAAGTATTAAATTCTTCAGATATTGTTATAAATTTAGCTGGGGCAAATATAATTAATAGATGGAGTGAATCTTATAAAAGACTTCTTTATTCAAGTAGAATTGATACTACATCTAAAATTGTAAATGCTATAAACCATATTCAAAATAAACCTAAACTTCTAATTTCTACTTCTGCTGTTGGTATTTATGATAATAAAACTATTTATGATGAAAATGGAAATTTTGCAAATGATTTTTTATCAAATCTTTGTCAAGATTGGGAGAAAAAAGCTTTAGAAGCAAAAAATGGAATAACAAAAGTTTCTATTTTTAGATTTGGTATTGTTCTTGGACGTGATGGTGGAGCTTTACAAAAAATGTTAACTCCTTTTAAACTAGGACTTGGAGGAACAATAGGAAATGGAAATCAAGCATTTTCATTTATTCATATAAGCGATTTGTTAAATGCTTACAAATTTGTGATTGAAAATTCTTATGAAGATATTTTTAATCTAACTGCTCCAAAACCAACAACAAACAAAGGCCTCACCCTTACTTTAGGAAAAACACTAAAAAGACCTACTATACTTCCAGTACCAGAATTTGTTTTAAAACTTATTTTTAGTGAAGGTGCACGTGTTTTAACTGATGGACAAAGTGTAATACCAAAGAAATTATTAGATTTAGGATTTGAGTTCAAATTTAGAACAATAGAAGAAACAATAGAAAATTTATGTAATTAAGGATTTATTTAATGGATATTTTACCTGCGATTGATTTAAAAGATGGAAAAGCTGTAAGACTAAGTAAAGGGTTAATGGATAGTGCTAAAATCTATTCAGATGAGCCATGGCAAGTAGCAAAAAGATTTGAAGAATTAGGTAGTAAATGGGTTCATATCGTTGATTTAAATGGAGCATTTGCTGGAAAACCAGCAAACTTAGAACAAATCAAAAAAATTAGAGAAAATTGCAACTTAAGAATTGAACTTGGTGGTGGAATTAGAGATGAAGAAACTATCAAAATGTATTTAGAACTTGGTGTTGACAGATTAATCTTAGGTTCAATTGCAGTAAAAGATCCAATATTTGTAAAAAAAATGGCTTCAAAATATCCAATTGCTGTTGGAATTGATGCAATGAATGGAATGGTTGCAGTTGAAGGTTGGGCTGAAGTTTCAACTATGAAAGCAACTGATTTAGCTAAAGAATTTGCAAATGCAGGTGTTCAAGCTATTATTTGTACTGATATTTCAAAAGATGGAATGCTTTGTGGAGTTAATGTTGAATTTACTGAATCTATTGCTTTATCATCAGGAGTTGATACAATTGCAAGTGGTGGAGTAAAAGATATTCAAGATATTATAAATTGCAAAAACAATGGAAATATTTCAGGTGTAATAGTTGGAAAAGCATTTTACGAAGGAACACTTGATTTAGAAGAGGCATTCAAAATTTTATAAAATTATTAAATTATTTAGAAAAAGTATTTTATTAGAAATAATATTATGATATTATAATATAAAAAGATTTGTGAAGGCGTGTAAATGAACTCTAACAAAAAAATAACTATTATTATTTTCTCTATGGTTTCATTACTTACTATAGTAATTGTTGCTTTAGTGGCGCTTGGTTCCAGACAAAGTGGATATGTTAGTGCAAAAAAAAGAGCTTATTTAACGGCAGATATTGTAAAAAAATCATTAACTTCACATATGGTTAATGGAAACATGGATCAAAGAGATACTTTTTTAAATGGAATTAGTGAATTAAAAGAAGTTAAAGATTTATGGATTATTAGAGCAAAAAGTGTTAGTAATCAATTTGGTAAATCTAAACTAACAAATGAAATTCCAAGAGATGATATTGATAAAAAAGTATTAGAAAATGGGAAAGAAGAAGTTTTAATAGATGAATCTTTAACAAATGCAACTTTAAGAATTACTATTCCGTATACTGCTTCTTCACTTGATAAACCAAATTGTTTATCATGTCATAATGCAAAAGAAGGGGAAGTTTTAGGAGCTATTTCTTTAACTTTTGATATTCAAGAAGATAGAATTTCAAGTATTGCTGTTTTATTAAATATTATTGCAATAATATCTGTATTTTTAATATTCATTCTAATTTATATAAGTAGAAGAATCAAACCTTACACAAGTTCTTTTGACTCTATTACAGAAGTATTAAAACAAGTTCACGAAGGTGATTATAGTGTAAGAGCAAAAGCTGGTGTTTTAAAAGAAGATAAGGAAGCTTCTGTTTGGTTAAATGAACTTATCGAAAAACTTGAGACTGTTTTAACAGGAATTGAAAAAAATCTTACTACTTTTGTGCATAATCGATCTACAAATGTAAATAATGATAAATTATTAACTGCACAAGATATAATTGAAGATATTTCAGAAATTTATAATTATAAAAAAACAATTGAAACTGATTTAACAAAAGATGATATTTACTATAGATTAATTCAAGTTTTAAAAGATAAATTAAAAATTCAAGATTTCTTTATTTTTGAAACTGACTTAATAAAAGATGAAAGAAAAATTATTTTCTCAACAAAAGAGACTATTCCTTGTTGCAATATCTCAAAAAATATAAAAGAGAGATGTAGAGCAGAAAGAACAAATACGATTGTATCTTCTGAAAATTTCCCTGAAATTTGTAGACTTGCAACTTGTCCAGCGAATACAAATCATATTTGTATTCCATTTTTAATTAATGAACAAAAAAATGTTGTTATACATATAATTTGTGAAAATGAAGAATGCCTAAAACATGTAAAATATCAAATTGGTATAATAAAAAAATATTTAGAAGAAACAAAACCTATTTTAGAAAGTAAACTTTTAATGGATGTATTAAGAGAAAGAAATCTAATCGATGGATTAACTGGACTTTATAATAGAAAATATTTAGATGAATTTATAGATAGAAAACTTCCTTATGAACTAAGAGAAGGTTCTACATTTGCTATTATGTTCTTGGATATTGATTATTTTAAAATGATAAATGACACTTATGGACATGATGCAGGAGATGCAATTTTACAAAAATTATCTCAAACAATGAAAGATTCGATTAGTGAAAATGAATTTATTATAAGATTTGGTGGGGAAGAGTTTTTAATCATAATGAAAAATCCAACAGAAGAAACAGCTTTAGAATTAGCAAATAAAATAAATCAAGATTTTGGGAAACTTGTATTTACATTTAATAATGAATCGTTTAGTAAAACTGTTAGTATTGGTTATGCTTTCTTTCCAAAAGATACTGATCAAATTTGGAAATGTATTAAATTTGCTGATTTATCTTTATATGAAGCAAAAGCAACAGGAAGAAATAGAGTTATTAGATTTAAAAAAGAACTTCTAAAAAATGGAGATAAAGATAGTTATTAAAACTAAGAGATATTAAAGTAATATCTCTTGGGAGATAAACCATCTTTTCAAAGAGTTATATAATTTCATAGAAATCATTTTTTCTTTACAAAAAATATCAAAATAATCTAAAGATTCTTCAAAACTATTTTCTAGGCAATATTTAGCTAATTGAATTATCTCAACATTCCCAAAGTAACAAGCTCCAAGTGGATTATCCTTTGTAATTACTACTTCGCTAGAATTTATAAATCCATCTTTTACAACTGCTCTTTTTTCTATTTTTGGTAAATTTATAGAAGCATCATTATTTTTTTCTTCTGGCCAAGATTGTCTTTTTTGCCAAAAATCACTATTAAATCTTTTTTCTAACAAATAAAATTCTTTTCCAACTTTTGTAAACTTATCAAATATAAACTCTACCCTACTTTTATAAAAATCAATTGCAACTTTTTGTTCAGCTTCACTTTTATTTAAAATTGTATTTATAACAAATGGAGCAATACTTGACATACTCATAGCTTGAAAAGCACCATTTCCAGACAGTGGGTCAACACTTGAAGCACTATCACCTATTAATATCATTTTACTATTTATTATCTCTTTATGGATTTTACAAAATGAATCTCTTTTAACTAATTTTCCAACTGCTTTGAATTTATTTAAACTCCATAATTTTATATCTTGTGTTTCTAAAACTTTTAATAAATCACTAAAATCATTTATTTTATTTGCCAGTTCTTCATCACAAGAGAATTGAATATAACCTTTTTTATCTCCTACATAAGCTTGCCAAATCCAACCATCTTTAACTGAATCAATAGAGGTTTTATTTTCTTTCATGTTTTCTAATTCTAACTCTTGTAATATTGAAAAACTTTTTGGTCCACAAATATATTCATCTTTATAAGGGGTAAATCTTCCTCTTGCATCAACTATAAAATCTGCTTTTATTTCAAATCTTTCTTCATCTATTTTATAAACAATTTTTGGTTTTTCATCTAAACAATCAATTGAACCAACTACTTTAGCTTCAATTATTTTTATATTTTTTTGTTTTAAATCAGTTAGTAATTTTTCATCTAATTTAGCTCTATTTACTACATATTCATAGTTTACTTTATCAGCTTTACTTGCCCAATTTGAATTTCTTAAGGATTGTTTTTCTAAAAGTTCTGAAGCATTTATACAACCTTGTGAAACAAGTCCCTCTTTTGTTTTTTCACTGAAACCTTCATAAGCTGTAAATGGTCTTTTTTTATAAATAACTGTTACATCAAAACCTAGTTTTTTAAGTCCAATTGCAGTAGAACAACCTGCAATTCCTGCACCTAAAATCAATATTTTTTTATTTTGGTTCATTGATAATCCTTTTTGAAAACTCTTCTAAAATTTCCTCTTTTTTAAAACCTTTTTTTAAATAAAAACAAAACTCTTTTGTAAACTTTGCAACAGCAACACTTGAACCTGCTACATTTTTTACATTTGAAAAAGGGTTTGCTCCAAAAAATAGTTTTTCTTTATCTAAAGCTACAACTTTATCATCCAAACACATTCCCTCAGATGTTACTTTTATAACACCACTATAAGATGCTGGATAAACTAAATCTTCTCCTCGTCTTGGAAATGATGAAACTATAACTACACCTTTTTTTATAAATTCATTGATTAACTCTTCAATTTCTTTATAGTTTGTTTTTAAACCTAAACTCATACTAATCACATCAACTTTTTTATCTTTTAAATAATTTAATGCTCCAAAAATATGATTTGGTGTAGTTGATAAATTTTTATCAAATACCTGAATATCATAGATATTTATATTTTCATCTTTTATGATATTTCCTATAACATTTCCATGCTCAAAGTTTATATCTTTTTGTTTTTCTATTTTTATTTTATTATCTTCTACATCAATAGCAATTTTTTCATAAGTTTCAAAACTACATCCACTATCAATAAGTGCAACATAAATCTCTTTAGACATTTTTATACTCTTTTAAATTTTTATCTTCAAGTAGATAAACCTCATCAAAATTATTTAACATATTTAGATGATGAGTTATTGCAATAATTGTTGAATCAGGGAAAATTTTTGAAATATTTTCATAAAACCAAAGTGTGTCTTTTTCATCAATAGAAGAGGTAAATTCATCTAAAATTATAATTTTTGGATTTAATAAAATTATTCTTGAAAGAGCAATTCTTTGTTTTTGTCCACCAGAAAGATTTGCTCCTGATTCAAAAATATTTGTATCTAAACCATTTTCAAGAGAATTGTACCAATCAAACATACCAGTTTTTTTCAAAGAATTTATTAGTTCTTCATCACTTGCTTTATCATTTGCTAAAAGAAGATTTCCTCTTAAACTATCATCAAATATAATTGGAGTTTGTTCAAGTTTTACTAAATATTTTGAAAAATTTATAAAATCATTTTTTCCTATTTCTTCATTTCCAATAAATATATTTCCATCTTGAGCTTTTAAAAATCCACAAAGTAAATCTCCAAATGTACTTTTTCCTGCACCATTTTTTCCAATAATTGCAATTTTACTTTTCTCTTTTATATTAAGATTCAAATTTTCAAATATTTTATTATTTGCATAAGAAAAGTTTAAATCTTTTACTACTATCTCAAAATTTGAACTTTTAAAAGGTTCAACTTTTTCATCTTTTGGCAATATTTCTAAAACTCTATTTAGGCTGACTTTCATTTTTGGAAGATTATTTACAACTCCTAAGATTGTATGAACTGGTGCTAGAATCATCGTAAAATATGTCAAAAATGCGACTAATTCACCAACTTTCAACTCACCTTTTATTGTCAAATATCCACCATAAGATATGATTATTGTTTTTCCAAGAAGTGAAATAAATGCAGGGATTTGTGAAAAGATTAGATTTATTTTTTTATTTTTAATTACAACTTTTTTATAATCATCTTGAATAAAATCAAGCTTTTCTAAAGTTTGTTCTTTTGCTCCAAGATTTTTTAAAACTAACAAATATCTAAAACTTTCAATAAAAAACTTTCCTATATTTGAAGTTGATTCTCTCATAGTTTTTGTACTATTGTGCATATGAGGATAAAGTGGTTTTAAACAAAAAAACTCTATTGGTAAAAATATAAGTATAAGTATCATTAGTTTTATATTATATGTATAAATAATAGTTGAAATAAATACAAGACTAATGATAGTTGAAAATAGAGAAAAAACTGTATCTGTATAAAATCTTTGAAGTTCACTTATATCACCTTGAAGTCTTGACATCAAATCAGCAGAGTGATATTTATTTAAAAAAGTTTTATCATGTAAAAACAATTTATTAAAAACAATTTTTCTAAATTCAAATAATATATTCATAGAATTTTTTGTGTAATAAATCTCATTTATTGCACTAATCATCATAGTAAATATAGTTAAGAAAAAAGTAATAACAACTAAAATATATAGTTGATTTAGATTTGAAGCTAAGATTGCATCATCAATAATATGTTGCATAATAAATGGTTGAATTGCACCACTTATTGATATAAAGATTGAAAAAAAGAAAATGACAAAAAATCCTCTCTTATTTTTACGTAAGAGAGGAAAAATGATATTTTTAAACATATTTACCTATTTTGTTTTAAATACTTGAAGAGCAGCAGAACCCATATCTCCAGATAATTGGATTTTTCCAATTTTTTCTAAAGTATTTGCATCATAAACTGCAATGTCATCTAAACAACTTCCAAGATATAGTTTTTCACCATCCATTGATGGAACAACACTATAATATGTATGATCTGTAACAACTCTTTTTAACACTTTTTGTTCTTTTAAATCAAATTTTGTTAAATCATTTAAAACTCCATATAAGATATTTGAATCTTTTGGACTTCTAATAGCTGTAAACATTAAAGTCTCATATTCTGAAATATTTTGTTGGATTATTTCCCCTGTATTTAAATCAACACTTGTAATTCCCCAATACCAAGTTCCAGCATCTTCAGATGGATTTTTTGGGTCATCATATTTTATAGTTGCATATAAAGCAGTTAAATCTCCAGTTTGTTGTCCAATTATATAGTTTGCAGCAGAGTCTAAATCACTATAACCTTCTTTCCCCCATTTAACTATTTTTTTAGCAACTTTTATATCTCCACTAGTCGGATTTACTTCATATAAATCTGTTCCAACTACATAAACTTTACCATCTTTGCCAGTTGAAACAACAGTTGTTTGTCTTGGCATTTCAAAGCTTTTAACAGGTTTTGCATCTAATCCATCAGCTACATTGTAAACAGAAAAATGTGGAGGTAAAACTTTATATCTGTCATTTAACATCTCTGTTCTATTATAGATTGCATAAACTTTTGTTCCATCCTCATTTACAGCTAATCCAAATAAAGATTTAGCTCTAATATTTCCTTGTGTTAAAGATGTATGAAATACTTTTTTACAAGTCTCTATTTCATAACCTGCAATTTCTTCACCATAACCACCTAAGATATAAGCAACTTTATAATCAGGAGATAAAACAATCCCACCAGGAGAGAAAGTTTCATCTGTTTTACACTCATTTATAACTTTATTTGTCTCTAAATCAGCCAAAACTATATTATTTGGTCTTGTTTCTGTAACTAGATAATTATGATTTGATTCTAATTTAACGTTTGCAGCATTTAAATTTGTACTAAATCCTGAAGATAAAACTACTGATAAACTCAATAATCCTAAACCTTTTTTTATAATTTCTTTATTTAACATATTTCTAACCTTCTACTTATAATTTTGGATAAACGTGGTCTAATTCTCGCCAGTCATCTTTACTTTGAGGTGCTTTATCTGCCCAATGTTTATAACTTGATGATGTATCTGGAACTTGTGTTGGCCACCAACAAGGATCAGAACATCCATATAAATCTGCTTCTAGTGGTTGACATAAACTTGCTATTCCACCATCACTATCAACTTCCCATCCTGGGTCAAACGTTGTTACACATCCAACAACACTAGACATTGCAACAACTTCATTTGCATTTCCCTCTTTTATAGCTTCATCTAAAAGTTTAGCTTTTGGAGTAATTGGTTTTAAATGTTTCATTTCTTTTATTCCCCTATTTAAAATATTTTGTAAAAAATTCTGGATTTTCAGCTTTGATTCTTATATATGCTTCTACAGCAAAATCAATCCAGCTTCTCATATCATCACAATAATGTAATACTGATTTTTCAGGTGTTCCATATTTGATATAACTTTCGTGGTAACAACCACCTGCACATAAATTTCTAATTCTACAAGTTTGACAATTTGTATCTTTTTCATTGGCTCTTTTTTCTAAAAAAGTTCCTAATGCTTTTTTATCAAGACCATTTGTGATATTTCCAAATGATGGATAATCTGAACCTGTAAATCTATGACATAAATCTATATCACCTTTATATGAAACTGATAGTAATCCAACTCCAGCCCCACAAGGAAGTTTTTTCTTTCTTCCTTCATGAATATCTATTACTGTTCTATGAAGATTTGAAAAACCATTAAAATTACCTTTAATTGCTTCATTTATATAATCTTCACCAAGTTCTCTAAATCCAGAAAATACTTTTTTCAAATCAAAATCACTTAGATTAAAAAAGTCATTATCCCCTGAAGTAACAGGAGCAAACCCTACTTCTTTGAATTTCAAATCATATCTTAGGTGATTCCAAATTGTTTTTATATCAGTTATTCCTCTTGTTAGCGTAACTCTAGCACCAACTGTTCTGTTTTTATAAATAGCCAATAGTTTTGCTACATTTTTAGCTACTTTTTCATAACTTCCTTTACCATTTTCATAAACTCTTGTTTTATTATGAAGTGATTCAGGTCCATCAATACTGATTGTCAAATCCACTTTACTATCGTGAAGATAGTGAATAATCTCTTCAGTTAAAAGTGTTGCATTTGAAGTCATCGAATAACCAATTTTCAAATCTTTACTTCCAAAAAAATCATTTGCATAAGCAATAATCTCTTTGATTAATGGAAGATTTGAAAGAGGTTCTCCACCAAAAAAAGTAATTGAATACTCTTTTAAATGTGGTGACTCTTTATAAAACATATCAATAGCATTTTTTGCAATTTCAAAAGTCATTTGACCACTGTTTTTTAAAGATGTTAAATCCTCTTTATAACAGTATGTACAACTAAGATTACATCCAGAAGTTACATTTAAAACAAGTGCCTTTGCAGGAAAATGTTCTATTTTTGTAGCTTCTTCTTTTACAAAAAATTTACTTCCGACAATATTTAACTCTTTAAACTCTTCAACTATTTCTTCTTCATCTTTATTTATTTCTTCTTTGTTTTCCATCTTTCTTAAAAGATTTGCACTTTCAGCTGATAGTTCAAAAACAGAAGAAGTTGGAATATGAAACAAAAACTCTTTTGAATCTACTTTTAAAATATGATAATTCATTTTTATTAAATTATAATTATTGATACTCATGATAAATTCTTAATTAATTGGTGGATTTACAAATTTTGGAACAGTAACAATCAAATGTGATTTCTCACTTAACTCAACATCACCATCTTTATATGTTCCAATTACACTTAGATTTCCAACATTGTTTGCCATTAATTTTCTTTTTGGATTTGGTCCAGAAACACTAGGAGTAAATTTCCCTGTTTTTGCATCAACTTGTCCAGCATAATCTAAATCTTTATCTTCAATTGCTTGCTCATCAAATGCTTCTATACTCCAAGTTGCAGGAACAACACCTAAATTAATATCATCAGCTGTACCTTTTTCTCCATCTTTTCCATTTGCATAAGCAATAGCTTCAAAAGTTGCGTACTCTTTTAAAATTTTTGCATCTTTTTCTGCTCCAATTCTTGAAATTGCATAATCAGGAGTGATTTTAATATAATCAACTTTATCGTAAGTTGCTATACTATTTTTAAATACCTTACTTCCAATTTGAATATTATTTGAAGATGTTTTTACATTTTTTGATGCTTCAACTTCTAAAACTATCTCATTTTTTGTATGTTTAACTGTTTTTAAAACTTTTAAACCACTTGGCAATTTAACTTGACCAGCTAAGTTTGTACCAACAATTGTTAAAGTCTCTTTTGTTCCTGCTTTTATAGCTTTTGGATAAATACCAACTATTGAACTCTCTTTAGAATTTAAAGCTTTTCCAGTTAAGATACTTCCTTGTTCAGTATGTAAAGATTCAAACATTCTTCCCTCAAAACTATTAGTTTTTGGATCTAGATGTAAAATTTGTCTATAAACAACTCCATTTAACTCAAATGAAGCTCTAATTTCTGTTTTGTTATAAGCAACAGCGATTCCTCTAGCTTTATACTCTTGTCCATTTGCATATTTATAATCCATAAGCATTGCGTATGACTCATCACTACTTTCAATTAAAGTTAAAATTGCTGTAAAATCACCAATACTTGGAGTGTATCCATATGTAATCCATTTTGTTGGTAATTTATAGTTTTTAATAGACTTTTTATATTCGTCAAATTTAGCTTTGTCTTTTCCAAAATTTTCTGCTAAATATGGTACTACTTCATTTTGAGCAACACCAAACCAATCTTTATCCCGTGCAAGTGCTTGGACTTCAAAAGAAGGAAACTGTGCAACATGGTAATTTACTAAACTATTCCATTCATCAGAAGTTCTTCTTTGAAGTCCAATTCTAGCTTCTGAGTGACATCTAACACACATTTCAGTTAATAACTCATTTTTCCCTTCTTCTTGAACATTTGGAGTTTTATCAAGAACATAAGAATAAGGTTTTATTTCATCTGGTGTTAAACCTTGATTATCTGAAAGATATTTAATTACATTTGTTTCTTCATCTCTTGTAATTTTTAAACCATGTTCTCTTTGCATTCTTTTAACTGTCATATACCAACCTTCAGGTGTTTTTCTTTGGTCAGATATTCTACTTAGTCCATCTTCAGTATTTCCAGTATGACATGCAATACATTTACTGTTAATAACCTCTTTACCCTTTTGCGCATCTACTGCGAATAAAGGTAAAGAAGCTATTAAAGCACCTAGTCCTAATTTAGATAATTTTTTATAATTCAATTTTTACTCCTTAAAGAGAATTTTTAAACCCTAAACCAAATTGTTTAGCGTTAGTCGAATTATAGAAAGCATCAACCTTTTTGTATAGTAAGAAAACGACATTTTTGTATATAAATTATACAGTATTGTAGTGTTTTTATTATCTTAGTTAAAAAAACTAAATGTTAAAATATCTTTTTATAAATAAGGATAAAAAAATTGTTCGAATTTAAAACTTTTAAACCAAATATAAAACTACAACAATGGGTAAAATCCTATTGGTTTGTAAATTATGATAAAACAAATATGATAACTAATGAGGAAAAAATCGTTCTTCCTTATGATAATATTTGTTTGCTATTTATTGTTGACTCGGAAGATGATATAACTTATTCCAATAAATCTTTAAAAAGTGGAATTTATATCTGTCCTCCAAGTTTAGATAGACATACATTAAATTTAGATTCAAATTTGTACTATATTGATGTGTCTTTATATCCTGGAGTATTTTTTAAACTCTTTGGTATTCCTGTATCAGAACTTGAAGATAAATTGTATGAAATAAATGAACTCTCTTTAAATTTTGATTCATCTATAATTAGTCATTTGCACGAATTAAAAGCTAATACATTAGCTTCTTTAAATCTTTTAGATAACTATTTATTTAAGATTTTTAGAGATATGCAAGAAGATACTTTATTATCAAATTTATTTGAACTTACAAAGAATCATAATCTTGATAATTTTTATGACCAAAATAGGTTATCAATTAGACAAACACAAAGAAAAGTAAAAGAATTTACAGGTATGACACCAAAATCAATAGAGAGAATAAATAGATTTTATAGCACCTTAAAACTAATAAAATCTAATAAAAGTGTTGTTGATTTTAAAGAAATTGCAGTTGAAAATAACTTCTATGACCAATCCTCTTTTATTAAAGAATTCAAATTTTTCACAGGAGTTACTCCAACTCTATTTCTTTTACATGCAGAGGATTTTTTGCAATATAGATGTACAATTTTTTGTTAATCTTCAACCATCGTGTAGTGTAATTCTAAACCTTTAGAAGTTGCAATAAAACCATTTATATTAATCGTTCCATCGTGAACCATTTTGTGGTGTTCTTTACAAAGTGGAATAAGATTATATTTATGGTTTGCATTTATATGACCTATAAAACCATCTTTATTGGCCCTTGCTTGTTCTTTTATATGATGAACATCATCACAAGCTCGTCCACATATAACGCAAGATGAAGCAAATACATTGTTATTGTATTTAGAAGTTTTTCTTTGACTCAATCGCTCTAAAGGATTATAATCATCAGTTAATTTTTTTCTTATTTCATTTGCAACACTTAAAAACTCTCTATCCATATGAAGTGATTTTGCATACTCTAAACCATACATAGATGAACCACTTCCATAGGCTAGTTTTCTATCGAAAATAAGTTTATCTTCTTCATCTTTATACATAACAGAGAGATGAAGTGAAATGATATTTTTTAGTTTTGCTATCTCTTCAATTTCTGGAAGTTGATGTAAGTGCGTTGCAAAAACAAATAAAGCTTCAAGTTTAGATAACTTTAGAATTGAACTTGCAACTATACTTAATCCACTCATAGTTTCAGTGCTATGTGAGATTTCATCTCCTAAAATTAAAGAATTTTTAGTTGCTCGATTAAAAATATTTTTAAGTTCAAGCATCTCAACAGCAAAAGATGATAATCCTTTTGCAATATTATCAGCTCCACTAATTCTAGTATAAACAGCATCAAAAATAGAAAATCTCATAGATTTGCAAGGTACGTAAAATCCAGCTTGAGCAAGAATCACTGAAATTCCAATAGCTTTCATAAGTGAAGATTTTCCAGAAGAGTTTATTCCATAAAGTAAAACTCCATGCATTTTGTTGTTATAAATGTTCACAGGATTTGAGTTTTTGATAATTACATTATCTTTATACTCTTTTGAAGCAAGAGATAATTCTCCTAAAATTATGTCATTTGGTACATAAATTCCTTGTTCTTCATTTGCTTCAATAATCGGATGTCTTAAATCAATAAGCTCTAAAAAGTTTTCATTCTCTTTTGTTTTTACAATTTTTGGACAAGTATAGTTATATTTTTTTGCTGTTTTTATATTTGAAACTGTTAAATCAACTTCTGCTATAAACTGGACTAACTCTTGAAGTAAAGTTGCAAATTTTTTCTCAAATTCTTGGATTTTTTCTTTAAATACAAGTTTATTCAACTCAACAATTTTTCTTAAATTATGTACATATTTATCTGAAATATCTTCTGTTAATTTACAAAAAATCTTCACAGAATTTGTTTGAATTCTTATAGTAAAATCTTTAAATAAATACAATTCATCATCTACAATCAAATGAGAATTTAACAACTCTTCTTTTATAGAGTTAAATCTATTTTTTGTTAAAGTGATAAAAAATCCCTCTTTATCAAGTCTGTTAATTCCAACAAAATTAGAATCATCTGATTTTATGTAAGATAAAATATGTTTTTGCAAAAGTTCAAGTTTTGAATATAAAATTTCATTTTGTATATTTAACTCATCAATTTGAGTATTAATTCCAGAGCTAATCATATTTGTATCAACATCTTTTAGCATATATTTTCCACTAACACTTAAATCAAAAGTTGAATCAATTGACTGAATAAAAAGTGTTAAATCAGCACTACTACAAGGCGGAGTTATAAACTTATAATTTTCCATAAAAGTTACAACTTCTTTTATACTCAAAAGTGAATCATACAAATAATTTAACTCAAAAGGATGAAGTCGATTAAGTTTTATTCTTCTTGTTAATCTTTCAATATCATAAATATTTGCCAACTCATTTTCAATTGGTGCATGATAATCAAACAGCTCTTTAGAAAGTGCAAGTCTTCGTAAAATCTCTTTACTATCTTTAACTGGATGTGTAAGTCTTTCTTTTAAAAGTCTTTTTCCCATAGCTGTTGAAGTATTGTTTATTAGTTTTATCAAACTTGGATTATGAGAAGTTTCAATTATATTTAATTGTTCTAAAGCATTATTTCCAAGATAAATATATTTACTAATATCAAGTTTTTGTGGGAAAGATAATTTTTGAATAATATTTGAATCATGCCCTATTACAAAATCAATTAACACAGCAAGAGATTCTGTACTAAGTGGAACTCTTTCCATATCAAGATGTTCAATAGAAGTTAGTAAAGATTCTATGTTAAACACATTTTTAAATAACTCATTTTGATAAGAGATTTTTGGTCTAAAATGTCCTATATGAAAAGTTTTTAGTGATAATTCTAAATAATCAATAACCTCTTTTTGATTTATATTTTTATCTGCAAAACTTACAATAATCTCATTTGTTTTATGCATATTCATATAATTAAATACTTCATCAAGTGCAAAAAACTTATCTTCACTTGTTCCGTGAACCTCATTGTAATAACACTTTCCAGTTGTAACATCTATTGCACTATAACCAACTAAATAAATTCCTCTTATTTGGTCGATTAAAAGTGAAGTTATATTGTTTTCATCTTGAGAGATTACAAAATCAAAGTTTGTTCCAGGACTTACAACTGTATCTAAGTATCTACTTACACTTGGAGGAAGTCCCTTTTGTCTTATTATTGCAACTGTATATTTCTGCTCTGCTATTATTCTTGCAAGATGTTTTTCAAAAGAGATAGCAGGAACTCCTGCCATGATAGGATTTTCTTTTGAATTTTCTAAAATAGATTTATTTTTTCTTGTTAATTGAATATTTAAAAGTTCAGCTATTTCTTTTGCTTTTCCTATATGTTCTTCATCATTATTAACTTCATAAACTTCAAAAAAAGTCCCTATTTCCATAAGTACAACCGTATTTGGTCCATACTTTTTTTCAAACATTTTTTGTAATTTAAAATATGTAATTGTTAATAACTCTTTTTTACTTGATAAAAGTTCGGCTACTTCTTCTCTCACTTAGATCTAACTCCCGTCCAATCTCTTATAGTTTTTCTATCTTGTGAGCTAATATCAGCCTCTTTATGTACCCAAAGATATGTTTCTAGTGGCATTGAAGCATAAACTGTTCTATAAATATCTTTTAAATGCTCTTTCTTTTCTTCATCTGTATATGTTTCCCAAATTGAAAAATTTAAAGCTTTTCTTCCTTCATTTATATGATTGGAAATAGCCCAAGAAAAAGGAGCAATATTTGAATACCAAGGATATTTTGTTTCATTTGAATGACAATCATAACAAGCTGTTCTAAAGATTTCCATAATCCCTTCTTCAGCTTTTATCTCCATATTTTTATCAACAACTGGATTTGTTTTATCTGTTTGGATAAACTGCATAACTATAAAAATAATTAAAAAAATTAATAATGTTCTTTTCATTTCACTCACCCATCAAATCATAAGGTCTTTTTATTTCCTCTAAAAAAAGAGGAATACTCATAGTTCTTCCATATCTTTTGAACTCTTTGCCTTCAAAAAATATGATAGTAGTTGGTATAGAAAATACAGTAAATTGACTTGTAAGTTCTTTATATATGTCTGTTTTTATCTCATAGAGTTTAATTTTAGGAAAGTTTTTAGTTACTTCCTCTTCAATTTTTGGTTTTAAAACTTTACAAACTGAACAATTTTCTCCACTAAAATAGAATAAGCTTACTTGATTTTGATTTATTGCATCTTTTATTTGTTCACTATTTGTTATCTCAAACACTATGTTTTTCTCCTAATTCTTCATCTTCATTTATATTTATTTGATATGCTTTTTCTTTAAAGATATCTTCTTTTGTCAAAGAGATACCTTTCATATGAGATAAAGGAAAAGCAAAAGCTACACCTTTACCTGTTGTTGTAATATGTAAAGAATGTATTATAGATTTAATAACTTCATTTACTAAATGTTGTGGTAACAAAAATAGTAATAAAACATCTTTAGCTTCAAAAGATGTTCTATAAAAATTTGCCATTCCTTCTAGTCCAATTCCATGTGCATCTAAAACAGTAACTCCACTTGCTCCTGCTTTTTGAGCTGCAACAATAGCATCATCTCTTCTATCTTCTGGAACTATTATAACAACCGCACTAAATTGTAATAATAAAGAATGTCGTATTTTTGAGCCATCAATATTTACAGTTGCTAAATCCATATTATCAGCATCAACTAAAGCATCTTTTAATAGTTCTTCTTTTTCTATTTGAGTATCAGATTTTACTCCTATTTTTTCAATAATTACACCATAAAGCATAACTGTAATCATGGGGAAAAGTGAAGCAAAAGCAATAAGCCCAAATCCATCAATCAATGGACTTCTTCCTTCAATATTTGAAGCAAGCCCAATTCCTAGAGCCGCAACTAAAGGAACTGTAACTGTTGATGTTGTAACTCCACCACTATCATATGCAATAGGAATTATATATTTAGGAGCAATAAATGTAAGAATAATTACAACAATATAACCAAAAATTATATAGTAGTGAATGTGTCCACCATCAACTATTCTAAAAGCACCTAAAGCAATACCAATCGCAACTCCTAAAGCTACAAAAAGTCTTAGAACAAAATCATTTATTTTTCCATCACTTATCTCTTTTGCTTTTTTTGCAATTGCCATAAGAGCAGGTTCTGCCATAGTTGTAGAAAAACCAATTGCAAAAGCAAAAGCGTAGATTATAAATACAGAATTACCTTTTGTTAATTGATAAGCCATTGTTTCACCAAGTGAAAATAACCCCATCTCTAAACCTAAAATAAAGGTATACAATCCAATTATTACTAAACCAAAACCTAAAAATACCGTTTTTGGTTTTTCTATACTTTTCTTTAAAACAATATATTGAAAAAATAAAATTATTAATAATATAGGAATAACGTCTCGAATAACTGCTAAAATTCCAGATATTACTGAATTTACACTAATCGTTGCATTTGAACTAACTGTTGCTTGAACTACAACTTGAGCTACCTCTTTTACTTCACCAAAGTTATATACATAAATTCCATAGATTTGTACAAAAATCATAGGTGTTAAAGAAGCAAAAGCAATAAGTCCAAAACCATCAATAACAGGGTTTCTCTCTTTTATTGAAGAAGCTAAACCTATTCCCAAAGCTGCAACTAAAGGTACAGTAACAGTAGAAGTTGTAACTCCACCTAAATCATAAGCTAATCCAATAATCTCTTTTGGTGCAAAAAATGTAATTCCAACAACTAATATATATCCTATTATTATGTAATAATGAATAGGATGACCTTTTATAATCCTATAAACTCCCAACAAAATGGCAAATCCAACAGATAAAGCTACAACCAATCTTAATATATTAGAATCTATTCGTCCACTGGAAATTGAGGCTGCTTTATCAGCAATAACAGCAAGTGCAGGCTCAGCTATTGTTGTACCAAATCCTATAAGAAATCCAAAAATTAAAATCCAAATTACATGACCTGATTTTGCAAAATCTTTGGCTAAGGATTCACCAATAGGAAAAACTCCTATTTCTAATCCTTGTAAAAATATCGCTAAACCTATTGCAACTATACCTAATCCTAAAGCTGTATTTACCCAACCTTCAGGAACAGCTTGAATTATTGCTAACTGGAAAAATAAAATTACAAGAATTATTGGTATTAAATCCCGAAATGAATCTTTTAAAAGTCTAAGAAAAAAATAGAATTGGAGCACGAAATATTCCTTATGGATTTGAATAAAAAAAAGATAGCTTTAAAAGCTATCTTTTTTTATACTTGATGTTCAGATTTTTTAGAAAGTCTCTCTTTTTGTGAAAGATATGAGTTTAATGCTCCTAAATACGCTTTTGCAGTAGCTAACATTGTATCAATACTCAAACCATGACCAACAAAAGCTGGACTTGTTGAATCAAAAGATACTCTTGTTGTAACTTTTGCTAAAGCATCTTTCCCCTCAGTTACAGAGATAACTTTATAATCTTTTAACTCTCCTGCATAACCTGTTATTCTATCAATTGTTTTAAATATTGCATCCATTGTTCCATCACCTATAGCTGCATCTTTTATAATTTCATCTTTATATTTTATTGCAACTGCTGCTGTTGGAACACCTGTTGTACAGTCACTAATTTGTAATCCAATTAAATCATAAGTTTTATCATGATTTAATGATTCATCAGTAATTAACATTCTTACATCATCATCTGTAATCTCTTTTTTCTTATCAGCTAATGCTTTGAATCTTTCAAATACAGAATTTAACTCTTCATCACTTACTTTATCAAATCCTAATTGTGCAATTTTATCTTTAAATGCAGCTCGACCTGAATGTTTACCTAAAATTAAAGTACTATCTTTTATAACACCTACATCTTCTGGTCTCATAATTTCATAAGTTTCTTGATGTTTTAATACACCATCTTGATGGATTCCACTTTCATGAGAAAATGCATTTTTACCAACTATAGCTTTGTTTTGTTGTGGTTCTACACCAGTTATTGTTGCAACTAATCTTGAAGTTGCATAAATTTCAGGAGTATTAATAGTTGTATATAAATCTCCAAAAGCATCACGTCTAGTTTTAATAGCCATAACTGCTTCTTCTAAAGCTGAATTTCCAGCTCTTTCTCCTAATCCATTAATTGTTACTTCAATTTGTCTTGCACCATTCATAACTGCTGCTAAAGTATTTGCAGTTGCTAATCCTAAATCATTATGATTATGAACTGAAATTATTGCTCTATCGCCTGCAAAATCACTTAATTCTTTAACCATTGCGCCTAATTCTGTAGGTAATCTATATCCTACCGTATCAGGTAAATTTATAGTTCTTGCACCTGCACTAATGACAGCATCCATTACTTCTTTCATAAAAGAAATTTCACTTCTTCCTGCATCTTCTAAAGAAAATTCAACATCATCTACAAATGTTTTCGCATATTGTACTGCATGAATTGCTCTTTTAATAACTTCTTCTTCGCTCATTTTTAATTTATATTTCATATGAATTGGTGATGTTGCAATAAATGTATGGATTCTATGTTTTGGAGCTTCTTTTACTGCTAATCCAGCTTGTTTTATATCATTTTCAACTGCTCTTGCTAAAGAACAAATACTTGAATTTTTAATTATTTGTGCTATTCTACTAACTGCATCAAAATCTCCAGGACTTGCTGCTGCAAATCCAGCTTCTATTACATCAACACCTAATTTCTCTAATTGCAAAGCCACTTTTATTTTTTCTTCTGTGTTCATAGAACAACCAGGACTTTGTTCCCCATCTCTTAATGTTGTATCAAATACAATAATTTTATTTTTATCCATCATATTAACCTTTTAAAATGTTATTAATTATATCTTTTTTTAAATAAAAAAAGAAAAACTGAGTTTTGATTATTTTGTTATAAATTATAATTATAAAAGTTTATAATTTTAGAGAGAAAAAGAGAGAAGCAGAAGAGAGTTAACACTTTTAATGAAATGGTTTTTATAAAAATCAAATATTTTCATATATCTCTCCTTTTTGTTTTTTGATTTTTTAGTATATTTAATAAATCTTTTTTTGTCAATAGTTTTTTTCTTTTTAGGATAAAAATTAAAAAATTTTAATCCTAAAAATCTTATATTTATACTGGCAATTTTATAGTAAAATTAGCACCATTTTCTTCATTTGAAACTTCTATTTTACCATTCATATTATTTTCTATAATAATTTTTGACATATATAATCCTATTCCTGTTCCTTTTCCCTCTTCTTTTGTTGTAAAATATGGTTCAAAAATTTTATTAATAATATCTACATCTATTCCTTTTGCATTATCTTTTATTGAAATAAAAATATTATTATTTTCCATTTTTGTTTGAACAATAACTTCGGGATTTTCAATATTTCTTTCAAGTAAAGCATCTTTTGCATTTGTTAAAATATTTAATATAACTTGAGAAAATTCATTAGGGAAACCATTAAATTCTAATTCATTTGAAGAAAATTCTTTTTTTAATTTTATATTATGATGTTCAAAAGTTGATTCAACCAATTCAATAGCTTTATTTACATTTTCATTTATTCCAAATTTCTCTTTTGCTTTATTTGGTTTAAAAAATTTCCTAAAATCATCAATTGTTTTTGACATATTTTGAGTAAGAATATTTGCTTTATTTATTGATTTATCCATCATTTTTTCATCTAATTCACCTATATCATAAGAAAATTTCAAATTTTGTAAAACTAATCCTAATGCATTTAAAGGTTGTCTCCATTGATGAGCAATATTTCCTATCATTTCTCCCATTGCAGCAAGTCTTGTTTGCTGAATTAAAAGTTGCTCTTGTTCTTTTTGTTTTGATGTTTCAACTATTATTTTTTCTTCTAAAGTATTATTTAATATTTTTTCTTCTTTTATTAATTGCTCAATTTTTTCTGCCATTTCATTAAACGAATTTTCTAATTGACCAATTTCATCTTTTGAAGTTACTTTTATTCTATAATCCAATTCATTATTTGCAAATTTTTCTGTTCCAATTAGTATATGTTCTATTTTTCTACTTAAATAACTTGACATTAATAAAGCTATTATAATAATTAAAATTATCATTGCAAAAGTAATAATTGTCAATTCATTTATCAAAGCATCTATAAATGTTTTAATTTCACTCTGATTTTCACTCATTATTTCAGACATTGAATTTGTTTGATTATTTAATATTTTTAGGACATCTTCTCTTGTTTTATTAGCAGCTGAATGAAAATCATCAACACTTGCTCCAATTGCAACAAAACCAAATCCTCTTTTTGTATTACCATATTTTCCAGTGTAATAAGGAATCGTTGCAGCCGTTGTAAGTTTCCAAACATTACTCCAATTTATAATAAAAGAACCATAACCTCCATTTTGGGTTAATTGCATCCAACCTTCACATTGAGGAGCAAAATTTAAATATCTACAATCCAGTCCAACATTTCCATCTTCTTTTAACTGTTTTAGATTTGGTTTTTTATTCAAGCTTTGTTCTTCAAATTTTGGATAATCTTTTAAAAATTCATTAATATTTTTATTTGAACTATAAAATTTTTGTGCAACATCTGCACTTAACCATGGCATTACTTTTTCACCACTATTTTTATCATATCCAAAAATCGAATAATCCCTTGGATGAGCAATACTTTTTCCTTCATAATCCCAAATAAAAGCATAATTACCTAAACTTGCATCTGCAATATTTTGTTTTAGATTTATACTTGTAGGATTTACTGTATCTGTAAATTCTTGAATATGTCTATGATCTAACGCTGCAGAAATATAACCTATTTTTTCATTATTTTTAAATACTGGTGTAATAAATCTAATAATTCCTTCAAATCTTTTTCCTAAAGGATTTTCAATTCCTGCATATCCATATTTTTGTGGTTCAAACTCAATTCCAGCTTTTTTTGCTTTTTCTTTTGTAAAAGTTCCTATTATTTTACTTCCTACATATTCACCAATAACATCTGAAACATAAATTTCATTTTTATTTAATTTTGAAATTTCATCAAAATATTTTTCTGCTTTTATATAAGTATTTTTACTATCTGAAACATTTAATTTTTCTGGATTTATTGAAGAAATTTTATATTTTTCGTTTCCATTTAAATCAAAAAAACTTATCTCTTTGTAAATTGGTATATTTTTTGTTTTAAACTCTATTGGATCAATATAATTAAACTCTTTTTCATTCTCTTTTAAATTCGCAGTTTTTTGTTCTCTTTCAATTTTTTTTAACTCTTCTTTTGTTTTATAAGTATTTGTTTCATCATCATAAAAGTATTCATCATGAACAATTATACTTTTTGTTTTTGCTTCATAAAAATTTTCTAAAACTTTTTGATTTAAATCTACTCTTGATAAAAACAATAAATCTTTATCTCTTTCATATAAAAATTCTGCAATATTATTTGCAATTTCATAAGAGATTTTTTCTAAAGAATCTTGAGATTTTTTATCTAAATTTTTTATACTATCTTCAATTGATGCATTTGCAGTATTTATAATAATTTCTTTACTTTGATTAAATAAAAAAGTTGTACTTTTATTTAAATAAGTATCTAGTTTGATAACACCCATATAAGCTATGTAAGCTATAAATATTAAAGGAAGAATTTTTATTACAATAAAAATTATGATTAATTTAATTCTAATACTCAGATTTTTCATCTACTTCCTTATATTTATCTTTTATTTCTAAAAACTCATTTAAATTTTCTATGAAAACATCAACTAAATTAGGATCAAAATGTTTTCCTTTTTCTTCTTTTAAAAGTTCTAAAATTTTTTCAATATCCCAAGCTTTTTTATAAACTCTTTCACTACTTAAAGCATCAAAAACATCTACTATTGCTGTAATTCTTCCAAAGATATGTATTTCTTCTCCTTTTAATCCTAAAGGATAACCACTACCATCCCATTTTTCATGATGTGTATAAGAAACTATTCCTGCTGCTTTTAGTATTTCTCTTTTCGAATTTCTCAAGATATCATAACCAATTTGAGCATGATTTTTCATGATTTCCCATTCTTCTGGAGTTAATTTACCTGGTTTATTTAAAATGGAATCAGGGATACCAATTTTTCCTATATCGTGCATTGGAGAAGCTATAAAAAGTCTATTTGTATCTTCATAATTTAAATTTATTTTTTGAGCTAAAAGTTTTGAATATTCTGCAACTCTTTTAACATGATTACCTGTTTCACTACTTCTTGTTTCACCAATTTCACCAAGCTTATAAATAATTTCTCTTTGTGTATCTTCTAATTCATCATGTAAATTTTCTATTTCAGTTATATCATGTATTATTTCCATATATTCATTAACTTTGCCATCACTGTTTTTTAATGGAAATAAAGTTACATCAAAATGAAATATTTTTTCATTTTTCCCATAAATTGATATTTTCCCTTTCCAAATTTCTCCACAAAACATATTATTGATTTTTTCTTCTTGTTCTTTTTCATCTAAGCCAAAATGTTTTAATGAGGAATAAGGTTTTCCCAATAATTCATCTTTTTTATAATCCGTACAATCATAAAATGCTTTATTTGCATAAACAATATTCTTATTTAAATCTATTCTTAGAATAATATTACTTTCATCTATTGCTTCTTTATAAGCATTAACTACTCTTATTGACTCATTTAAATCAAGAGTGTTTTTTTGAGTTAAAAGTTCAAAATAATTTTTTGATATTTCTAAATCTGTTATATCATTTGCCAATGAAATAAATTCTAATATATTGCCATCTAAATCTAAAATTGGTTTAATAATTAAATCTAAGAAATATTCTTTTCCTTCTTTTGAGATGTTTTTTATATGTCCATGCCATGATTTTTTTTCAATTTTAATTCTTTTAAATATATCTTTTAATATTTTGTTATTAATTAATGGATTAATTATATAATGCGATTCACCTAAAAGTTCTTCTTTTTTATAACCAGATATTATTTCAAATGGTTCATTTACATATGTTATTGTTCCATCTATTGTCATTTTTGAGATAATTGCTCTTTCATCAACTATATCTTTATATTGTTTTAAAGTATTATATATTTCTTTATTCTCTTTATCTAGAAAAATATTTTTTGATATTGTAAATAAAGTTTCACTAAGTGCATATAAATTAAGAGGTTTTGTTAAGTATCCAGTAACATTTAATTTTATTGCTTCAAATAAATAATCTGTATCATTAAAAGCAGTAATAATAACAATAGGTAAATTTGGATTGATTTCTTTTAGTGATTTAATCATTTTTATACCATTCATTACAGGCATTTGGATATCAGTTACAATTAAATCTGGTTTATGCTTATTATATAATTCTAAACCTTCTTGTCCATTTTTTGCAACAATTAGTTTATATACTTTTTTTTCTAAAAAGTATTCCAATTCTTCTCTTGTACTATCATCATCTTCAACATATAAAACTGTTGTCTTTTTTAAATAAAAGAAATAATCTTGATTTTTATTCATATTTAACCTTTATGAATCATTATATAAATCAATTATACAATAATTATAACTAAACACAAAAAAAAATAATTTTGATAAGAGAGGAAAAAAAAGTCAGATAAAAATTTATCTGACTTCCTATAAGAATTTATAACTCAATAGTTTCTGTTTTTGTAGTTTCATCTTCAAGAGTAATTGCCTCACTATGCAAATCTTCATCTTCGAAAACTTTTCCACCATTTTCTTTGATAATTTCTCTTACTCTTTCACCTGTAATTACTTCAATATCAAGTAATTCTGCTGTCATTTGTTCAATTGCTGCACTATTTTCTTTTAGAGCATTTAAAACAATTTCATATCTTTCATTTAACAATGTTTTTACGTGATTATCAAGTTCTTTTGCCATAGCATCTGAATAATCTTTTTGAGTTTGTCCACCTAAAAATTGATTTGTTCTTTTTTCTAAAACCATTAATCCAGCAATATCACTCATACCATAAATAGTAGCCATTGATTTAATAATTCCAGTTGCTCTTTCTAAATCATTTCCTGCACCAGTACTAATTTCTCCAATAAATACTTGTTCTGCTGCACGTCCACCTAAAAGAACATCAACTTCAGCTAACAATTCATGTTTTTGCATCAAGTATTTATTTTCTTCTGGAGTATTTAAAGTATATCCAAGTGCAGCAAGTCCTCTTGGAACAATTGATACTTTATTTACTTTATTTGCACCTTTTGTAATTTCAGCAATTAGTGCGTGTCCAGATTCATGATAAGCAACTATTTTTCTCTCTTTTGGAGAAATTCTTCTTGATTTTTTCTCAAGTCCAGCAATTTGTCTCTCTACCGCTTCTTTAAAATCACTTGGTTCAACTTCATCTTTATTAGCTCGCCCTGCAAGTAATGCTGCTTCATTAATGATATTTGCTAAATCAGCTCCAGCAAGTCCTGCTGTCATTTTTGCAATTTCTTTTAAATCTACATTTTTCCCTAATTTTACATCTTTAATATGTACTTTTAAGATTTCAATTCTTCCTTCATAATCAGGTTTATCAACTAAAACTTGTCTGTCAAATCTTCCTGGTCTTAAAAGTGCAGGATCAAGAACTTCAGGTCTATTTGTTGCTGCTAATACAATAACAGGAGCATGTTCTGTTGAAAATCCATCCATTTCAGCTAAAAGCTGATTTAATGTTTGTTCTCTCTCATCATTTCCTCCCATTGGTCCACCACTTGCTCTACTTTTACCAATTGCATCAATTTCATCAATAAAAATAATTGCAGGTGCTACTTTTTTTGCTTGTTCAAATAAATCTCTAACTCTTGAAGCTCCAACCCCAACAAACATCTCTATAAAAGCTGAACCAGAAACTGATAAAAATTCAACATCAGCTTCACCAGCAACTGCTTTTGCTAAAAGTGTTTTCCCTGTACCAGGAGGTCCTACTAATAAAACACCTTTTGGGATTTGAGCACCAAGTCTTACATATCTATCTGGAGATTTTAAAAAGTCAACAACTTCTTGGACCTCTTCTTTAGCCTCTTTATTTCCAGCCATATCGTCAAATTTAACATTTGGTTTTTCAGAATTAATCATTTTTTTAGATGAACCAATTCCAAGAATTCCTCCTGAACCACCACCCATTGATTTTTGCATTCGTTTTGCAATAAACATCCAAATGGCAAAGAAAATAAATATTGGTAGTACCCATCCAAATAAAATATCAGCTAAAATATTCTCTTCATTAATACCACCATACCCAATACCATTTTGCTCTAAAGTTGTAATCAATGTTTCATCAGGTATTACTCTTCTTGCAGTATATGTTACTACTTGTCCACCATCATTTTTTGAAACTGCCCTAATTTGAGTATTTCCAATTCCTACATACTCTATTTTTCCTGAACTAATTAATTTCTTTAAATCAGAATATGCGATAGTTTTATTTGTTGTTTGTCCAAATGCTTGAATATTTGAATTTGTCCCACTAGATATTTGATCTTCTGGAAAAATTGTTTTAAATGCAAATATTGTAACAATTGAAAAAATTACAAATATCAATAATGGATTATTATTAAAAAAATTGTTATTATTCCCATTATTAGCGTTGTTATTGTTATTATTATTGCTATTATTTTGTTGTTTTTTAGCCATAATTTAAGACTCCTTACTATTTTTAAATACAACTGTAACCCATTCATTTTTATGAATAAGTTTTAGTTCTTCTAAATCTTTAAATTTACTTAATACTCTATTTATATGTTTATCTAATATACCTGAAATTATTAATAATCCATCATTATTCAAACATTTTTTCAAATCACTTGCTATCATTACTAAAACATCTGCAACTATATTTGCAATAACTACATCGTATTTTTTAGTTGTTTTATTTGTTGAGCCAATCCAAGCATCATTAAAGCTAACGTTATTTAAATCAAAATTTGATTTCGTGTCATTTATACAAACTTCATCTGTATCACAAATATCAACTATACAATTCTTTTTAGCTGCTGCAATCGCAAGAATACCACTTCCAGTTCCTACATCTAAAACAGTTTGTTTTTCTTTTACAAATTCATCAATTGCTTCAATACAAGAAGAAGTTGTTTCATGGTGTCCTGAACCAAAAGATAGAGCTGGATCTATAATAATATCAATTTTATTCTCTTTTTTTTCTTCCCATGATGGTCTTATAAAAAAGTTTCCAATTTCTACAGATTTAACTGATTTTTGATATTCTCTTATCCAATCTATATTCTCTTTTTTTTCATATGAAATATTACAGTTAATATTTAAAGCTTTTGAGAATTTTTCTATCCCAAACTTCAAGTCTTCAAGTTCATCTTCACTTCGTACAATTAAGCTACCTTCACTTTCTTCAATTGCATCTGCTGTTAATGATTCTAATAAATCTAAAAAAAGTTCATAATGATTATCTGGTTTGAAAGCTAATTCAAAATAGTATTTAGACAAATATTTCCTTTATTAAAAAATTGTTTATAATTTCTTTACTTATAAAAAGTGCAATATTCTATCTAAATAACTTTTGAATCTAATTAAAAAAGTTTAAAAAAAGTTTTCGATTAAATCTCTCATAACATCTACATCTGAGATTTTATTCACAATATCTCTAAATTCATTGGCTCCTGTATAACCTTTTGAATATGAGTGTAATAATTTTCGAAACATAATAGCACCGTGAGGTCCATGAAATTTTAGCATTGCATCATAATGTTCTAAAATTATCTCTTTTTTCTTTTCATTTGAAATATCTTCTATTCCATGTTTTAATTGATAAAATACCCAAGGTTTTCCAATTGCACCTCGACCTATCATTACACCATTTGCATTAGTATATGCTAAAACTTCTTTTGCTTTATCATAATCTTTAATATCACCATTTGCAATAACAGGTATTGAAATAGCTTCTTTCATTTGTTTAATTGCATCATAATCAACTGGTGCTTTATATTTTCCAGCTCTGGTTCTTCCATGAACTGATACAAAATCAACTCCACAAGCTTCAACTGCTTTTCCTATATCAACTGGAATTTTTTCATTTACACCAAGTCTTACTTTTGCACTTGTATATTGTTTCTTAGAATATTTTTTTACTGTAGATAAAATCTCTTCAAGTTTTTTTAAATCACCTAAAAGATTTGAACCTGAACCATGATTAAAAACTTTTGGAGCAGGACATCCACAATTTAAATCAATTCCATCAATTCCTTCAACATCATTCAATATTTGAACTGCATCACGAACTAATTCAACACTATTACCAGCAATTTGAACAAAATAAGGATCTTCTGTAGGAGATTTTTCTATCATTTTAAGTGTTCTTGCACTTTTATAAACTAAAGCATTTGATGAAATCATTTCTGATATTGTTAAATCTGCACCAAATTTTTTTACAACTGACCTAAAAGGTAAATCTGTATAACCTGCTAATGGTGCCAATACCATTAGCGGTCTGCTAAAATCAATTTTATTATTCATTATTTGTAAGATATCGTTTCTAAATTATAGTATTTTCCAGATTCTTTTAAATCTAAAAGAGCTTTAAATGCTGTATATTCTGTGTCAGGAGTTAAAGATACTATCTCTTTTACTCTATCAATCATTTCGTATTCACATAATACATGTAAATATGCCGTTGTTGCCTCTTCAACTTCAGTTGAAAGTTTTTCAAAAATTGAAATTATTTGATCAGGTTTTAATATTTTTTCATAATTTTTTGCTAAAGCAAGATAATCATCTTTATTAAAATCTAAATCTTTAACTATTGCTAAAATCTCTTCAGCAGTAAATCCAAATTCATTATTTGCTGCATCTTTTTCAAAAAGTTTAAATGCTAACTCTTTATCAAGTTTAATATTTTTATAAAGTTTTTTAATTGTTGTCATAGTTTTTTCTTCTAGTACATTTTCAAAAGCTTGTCTAATGATATTTGAAGAATAATTTTCTGGTTTTTTTAGTACATCCACTGCAAAATCAATTTGCTCATTAACTTTATTTAACATATTTAAATTTGCTAATTTTGATGTTTCATTTATTTTAAAAGATTTTTCACTCACAAATTTCCCATCATTTATATCTTGAATATTTCCAACTATTTTGTTTAATTCTTCATTTGAAGAAGTGAATCTTTCATCTGTTACTACAATTTTCAATTGTGATAAAATTGAAGATAAATTTTTAAAATCTTTTGTTCTAAACTTTAAAACATTAGTTTTTTCAAGTAATCCTAATTTAATAAACTCTATCATAGTTTCATGATCTTTAATTACTGCTTTTTGTTTAAAATAGTTAATTAACCCATAAAAAATAATATGTAAGTAAGTAACTAATGCTAAAACAACTACTGGAAATACTATCCACACTGATGCAGGTAAATTCAAAGAATATCCAAGTAGTGAAATTTCATATTCACCTAATTCTAAGCTATATGCATATCCAAATACCGCAATAATAAAAATTATTGAAGAGATGATATATTTTTTAAGACCCATCTTCTTTCCTTTTTAAAAACTTTCTTTTACTATTTTCATTATACAAAAATGTTTATAAATTACTTATGATATGGATGATTATTTTGAATACTTAAGCTTCTAAATATCTGCTCTGTTAGTACAACATTAGCAACTTTATGAGCCATTGTTAAATCACTTAGTGAAATTACTTTATCACATTTTTGTAAAAATTCCCTTTGAAATCCATATGCTCCACCAATAAAAAAATTAACTTCATTTTTATTTTCAATAAGATTAGAAAAAGCATATGTATCAACTTTTTTACCTAAAACGTCAAGTGCTATATTAAACCCTTTTAGTAAAGGTTCATAAGTTTCAGAATATGAAAGTTGTGCCTCTTTTTCACCTATTGTTTGTGCTTTTGCTATGTTTTTATTAAATATATAATGAACTTCAACTTTTGCGTATTTTGAAGACATTTTTACAAATTCTTGTATTATAGAATCAAAATCATCTTTTGATGGTTTTAATATTGAATATATATTTATTTTACTCATAATAAAAGCCACTTCCTATTACATTAAATCTAATATTTGGGATTTTATCATGTATTTGAACTCCACCAATAGCACAAACTGGATGTTTAGATATTTTTGCTAAATAAGAAATCTTATCTCCTAAAATTGTACTAACATCTTTTGTTGTTGTATTTTTATATGCTCCAAGACCAATCATATCTAAAGGAAGTTCATTTGCCTCTAAAATTTCTATTTCATTATGAGTTGAAAGTCCTAGTAATTTATCTTTTATTTTTGCTCTAACTAATTTTATTGCAATTTTTTTATCTCTATGAATTGCTAGAAAATCTTCTTGTCCTAGATGTAAACCATCTGCATATTTTATTAATTCAATTTTATCATTTATAATTATTGGAATATTTAATTTTGATTTTAAATATAAAAGATTTGTTTTTTGTTCTTCTAAAGATGAGATTTTATCTCTATATTGAACTAACTTAACATCTTTTTTTTTACATAAATCAATAAATTTATCTAAAGTGATATTTTTTTTAAGTAATGTTTCATAATCACATAAAACATATAAGTAATTAAAGGCTTTAAGTTCAAAACCTAAAGCCTTTTCTAAATTTGAAATCATTTATTAACTAATTTTTTCTTTTTGAAACATACCTAATAAATCTGCTAAAGTTTGTTTCATTTTTGATCTATTTACAACCATATCAATAGAGCCTTTTTCAAGTAAAAATTCAGCTCTTTGGAAACCAGCAGGTAAATCAGCTCCAATTGTTTGTTTAATAACTCTTTGTCCTGCAAATCCAATTAAAGCACCTGGTTCTGCCATAATAATATCTCCTAAAAAGGCAAAAGAAGCAGATACTCCACCCATTGTTGGATCTGTTAAAACTGATATATATGGAAGTTTTGCATGATCTAATTTTTTAAGTGCAGCAGAAGTTTTTGCCATTTGCATTAATGCAAAAGTTGACTCTTGCATTCTAGCACCTCCTGAAGCAGAGATGATAATTAAACCTTGTTTCTTTTCTATTGCTCTATTAACAGCACGTACAATTTTTTCACCTTCAACTGAACCTAAACTTCCACCCATAAAAGCAAAATCAAAAACTACAAGTTGTACAGGAATAGAATTAATTGTACACTCACCACTAACAACAGATGATGTTCTTCCAGTATTTTTAAAAGCCTCTTCTACTCTTTTTTTATAAGATGTTTTATCAACAAACTTTAAAGGATCATTTGGCTTTAGATTTGCATCATATTCAACAAAACTATCTTTATCTGTTAAAATTTCAATTCTTCTTTTTGCTCCAATTCTCATATGAAAATTACACTTTGGGCAAATATTATCTTGATTTTCTACCTCTTTAAAAAACATTAATGCATTACATTCTGGACATTTAACCCAATGACTTGGTGCATCTTTTTTTGTTGGTTGTTCTTTTGATTTACTGTCAAAAGATATTTTGCTAAATAAGTTTCTTAAATCCATAATAATCCTTTATTATTTTTGAATATTCTCAAATCTATCTAATTCATCCAATTTTTCCCATGGATAATCACTTTGACCTACTTGTCCCCTTGCAGCAACATCTGCATAAAGAAAAGTTTTTTCACTTGGTTTATCTAATGCAAATTTTTCTGTAATCCATCTTGGTGTCAATGGGAAAGTATCCATTACAAATTGAGATAATGTATCATCATCAAATTTTGTGTAAGTTCCCATTGTATCAACTGCAACTGAAGTAGGACGTGCAACTCCAATAGCATAAGATATTTGAACTATTGCTTTTTTTGCAAGTCCAGAAGCAACAATATGTTTAGCTATCCAACGTGCAGCGTAAAGTCCACTTCTATCAACCTTTGTATAATCTTTTGAACTTTGAGCTCCACCACCAATTGGTGCATATCCACCAAATGAATCAACAATTAATTTTCTTCCAGTTAATCCACTATCATGTAAAGAAGAGTGGTTTACATATCTTCCTGTTGGATTAATATGAATAATTGTTGAATTTTTATCATACATATTTGTTGGAAGTCCAGCATCATCTATCAGACCTTGAATTAAACTTCTAACTTCTTCAATTTGCATTCCTTCAACAGAAGGTGCACTTACAACTATTGTATGAATTTTTTGGGGTTTACAATTTTCAAAATTAGCTTTTGTACCATAATCAACTGTAACTTGTGTTTTAATATCAACTCCAAGTTTTTGATTATGATGTAAAGCATAATTATAAACTTTATCACATAAAATTCTTGCATAAGTAATAGCTGCAGGCATATAATCAGCTGTTTCACTTGAAGCAAAGCCAAACATAATTCCTTGGTCACCTGCTCCAATTTCTCCAGTTGTTTGATCAACTCCTTGAGAGATATCTGGACTTTGTTGATTTAATAAAACTTGTACTTTTACATCATCTGGATGTAAGCATTGTTCTTTTGAAAATGCAGATTTTCCATCGTATCCAATTTTTGCTAAGGCATCTTTTACAATTTTTTCATAATCTTTATCTGATAATGTTGCTTTTGATTTTACTTCACCACCAATTACAACATGTTTTCCTGCCACAAAAACTTCAGATGCTACTCGACTATCTTTATCTTCTATAATTAATCTATCAACTATTGAGTCTGCAATAATATCTGCACATTTATCTGGGTGTCCAGGACTTACTACTTCACTTGTAAATAAGTATTGAGTTTGTTTTTTCATTTTTGTTTTCCATCCTTTGTTTTCCACAAGAATAATCTTGAGTTGTTTTCCATCTTTTGTTTTCCATTTTTTAGTTTTCTATAATATGTTTAAGAAATTTTAAAATAAAAATTTAAAGAATTCAATTTGCCATAAAGACAAAAAGTTTGTTATCTTAACTAAAAATTGCTGTTATTTACTTTTTTTCTTTCAATTGTTTTTTAAATTTTTTAAGAATTAAAATCTCTTCTTTTAATTTATTCTCTTCTTCAATATTTTTAGAAAATTTAGTTTTTTCTTTTAGTTTAGATATTTTATTCTCTATTTTTTCTTGAAGTTTTTTTACTTCTTTTTCTTCTAAATCTTTATCTTCTTCAATTAGCAACAAATATTCTTTGATTTTTTCATAAATTTTTTCCAGCTTCATAATCTTCTCCTAATTGTTTAATAGTAAGATCTTCTATCCATAATATTTTAGCCACATTTATCAATTTATTTATAATATTATATGCATGAGAACTATCATTTAGTAAAGTTGTTGCCATTTTTTTATCAATTCTTTTTTCTCTAATCAACACATCTATTCTTCCAGTTGCAATAACATCTAAGCTTTTTAAATATTCTTTTAATAACTCTGATTTTGCTAAAACATCTAGTTCATCTTTACTACTTTTTATCTCATTTATTGTATTTATTGTTTTTGCTATTGCTTCTCTTAATGAGTTATATTCATCTTTTATATAATCATTATTACTTAATAAATATTTGGAGATATTTTCTTGTAGTTCTTCTGTATTTTTTACAGCTTCTGCTATATCTCGACAAGCACTTCTTAATTCATATAAATAGGCTCTTTCTGAACCTTCTAAATCGTTTATAAAATATGTTGAATAATCAATTATGTCACTATATAAAGATTTTATTCTTGTTTGATAAAACTCTTCGATATTAAGCTCAATAATATCTGTTGATTCTTTTACAATAGAAGAGATATCTGTTTTTCCTAAATATCTATGTCGATGAAGCATAATAGCATGACTTAAAACTTCACTTGCATTTTCATATAAATGAACAGTCTCTTTTCGTGTAGCTTTTAATGCTGCAAATGGTACAGCAACAACTTGCATATCTAAAAATTTTGTATTTTGAATATAAACTTCTTTGTCTTCTACAAAAAGTTTTTTCAAAAAATTTACAAGTTTTGGAATAAAAAAAGAAAATATAAATAATCCAGAAATATTAAATACTGTATGAAATAGAGATAATTTCATCGCATAATCTTTTTCATCAATTCCAATATTTTTTGATAAATAATCAATAAAATCTACAAAATAAAATAAAATTGATGTCACAATAACAGCAGTTACTGTATTAAATATAAGTAAAGCTAAAGCCATTCTTTTACTATTTGAATTTGAAACCATTGCACCCATAACTGCTGTAATTGTTGTTCCAATATTTGCACCAATTGTAATTGCAATTGCATTTATATATATTATTTGTCCTGTCGCGAGTGCAGTGATAGTTAAAGCTAAAGTAGCACTACTTGATTGAATAATTATTGTTGCAACTATTCCAACTAAGATATAAATAAATATTCCTTTATAACCTTCAATAGCAAATTGAGATAAATCTATTCCTTGTTTTAAATCTTCAAATCCATCTTTCATATATCCAATACCAAGAAAAACAAAACCTAAACCTAAAAGAATATTTCCAATTCCTTGAACTGTTTTATTTTTATAAAATCTAAAAATTACACCAAAAATAATCATAGGAAGCGCAAGTGCTTCAATATTTATTTTCATTCCAAAATATGAAACAATCCATGCTGTTGCAGTTGTTCCAACATTTGAGCCAAAAACAACTCCTATAGCACCTGATAAAGTAATAAGTTTTGCAGATAAAAAAGAGATTACGATTATTGCAATTAAAGAAGAACTTTGAAGAACTGCTGTTGAAATTACACCTAAACCTATAGCTTTATAAGTAGTATCTGTACTTTTAGAAATAAGCTTTTCTAGCATTCCTCCACTAAAAAGCTTAAACCCATCTTCCATAAAATGCATACCTATTATAAATATTCCAACACCTGCAACTATAAATTTAGAATCTGCATTTTCATACAGTAAATAGCAAAGAAGTGCTAGAAGAATATATGATAGGTATTTTTTCATTATTCTACTGTTACAGATTTAGCCAAGTTTCTTGGCATATCAACATCATTTCCTAGTCTTATTGAAATTTCCATTGAAAAAAGTTGAAGTACAACTAACATTTCAAAAAATTCTAACATATAATGTTCAAGTTTATTAATTTTTATAAAATCATCAGCTAGATCAAAATCTAGTGGTGAAATTGCACAAATTGTACTATCACGCGCACTTAACTCTTCAACATTTGATTTAATTTTGTCATATAATAAATTTTGAGGCATTAATGCTATTGTAAATAATTCAGGGTCAGCTAATGCTATTGGTCCATGTTTCATTTCACCAGAAGGATAACCTTCTGCATGTAAATAAGAAATCTCTTTTAATTTTAAAGCACCTTCAAGTGCTAATGGATAAAATACATCTCTTCCTATAAAGAAAAAACCATGTCCATGTAAATATCTTTTTGATAATCTTTTTGTTTTTTCATGTATTCTATCACTAATACAAAGTGCTTTTGGAACTTCTCTTAATGTATGTAACTCTTTTTGCATTGTTTCAATAGATATTGTATTTTTGATTTTTCCAAAATATAAAGACAACATCCAAAGAACTACTGTTTGAGTAGAAAATGCTTTAGTTGAAGCAACTCCTTTTTCTATTCCAGCACGAGTTAAAATTGTAAAATCTGCAACTCTTGTCATTGATGAATTATCAACATTACAAATAACCAAAGTTTTTAAGCCTGCATTTTTTGCCATTTTTAAAGCTTCAAGTGTATCAGCAGTTTCTCCACTTTGAGAAATAACAATAAATAATGTATCTTTTGTTAAAAGTGGTTCTTTATATCTAAATTCACTTGCAACTTCTATATTACATTTTATTTTTGATAATCTTTCAAATAAATAAGAAGATGTAAGTCCTGCATGATAAGAAGTTCCACAAGCACATATTTTTATTTCATTAATACCCTCAAGTATAGAAGAATTTATCTCATCAAATAAAATTTCATTATCTTTGATTCTTCCTAACATACAATCACTTACAACACTACTTTGCTCATAAATCTCTTTTTCCATAAAAAATCTATATCCATCTTTTTGAGCAAATTGTTTTGAAGTTGGAAGCGTTGACCAGCTATAATTATCTGAAAAAAATTCTATATATGAAGCACTAGCAATTCCACCAACTCCATCTTCTAAATACACAACATCTGAAGCTAAACCTATCAAAGGAGCATCAGATGATGCAAATAAAACTTCTTCTTCTTCATTTCCTCGTGCTACAATTAACGGACTTCCATTTTTGAAGAAAAATATTTTTGAAGGCTCTGCTTTTGTAATTAAAAGAATTGAAAAGGCACCTTCAAGTCTTGTGATTGTATTTTTGAAAGCTAAAGTTGAATCATTTAATTTATTATTATAATTTTCAAAAAGATGAACTATAACCTCTGTATCAGTTTGAGATACAAATTTATGACCTTTTTGTATTAATTCATCTTTTAACTCTTTATAGTTTTCAATAATTCCATTATGAACAACATAAGAGTATTCACCTAAATGTGGATGTGCATTTAATTCTGTTGGTTTTCCATGTGTTGCCCATCTTGTATGTCCAATTCCTAGATGATAATCATGAGCTGCAAAAGTATTTACTTTTTCTTCAAGATTGATTAGTTTTCCTAAAGCTTTAAAAACATCAATTTTATTATCTTTAAGTACAGCGATTCCAGCACTATCATAACCTCTATACTCTAACTCTTTTAAACCATCTAATAATATTTTAGTTGTATCTTTTTTACCAATATATCCAACAATGCCACACATTTAAAAAACCTTTTTCCAATATTTATTATATTTATTATATTTAATTATCACTAAATAAGCCCTTTTTAGAACACTTTTATATCTATAGTAAATTCAAATTTTTTATTAATTCATCATGAATCTTTCCATTTGTTGCAACTATATATTTATCTTCAAATAGATTATATTCCTCACCATTTATATTTGTAATCTTTCCACCAGCTTCACTTAAAATTAAAACTCCAGCACTTACATCCCAAGGTTTTAAATTCATTTCATAATAACCTTCAAAAGTTCCACGTGCTACTAAACATAAATCAATTGAAGCACTTCCTAGTCTTCTTAAATCTTGGCAAAGAGGTAAAATATCTTTTATTTTTTTTACAACATCATTTAAATCATCTTCATTTGAACCACTTGTATATGGAAATCCTGTAGCAAGAAGTGCTTTTTGTAACTCTGTTTCATCACTTACTTTTAATTGTTTACCATTTAAATATGCACCTTTACCAATTTTAGCTTCATATAATTCATCTAAAATTGGATTATAAACGATTGCTAAATATGGTTTTTTATCTTTATATACTCCAAGTGAAATTGCAGTATGAGGAACTCCATTTACAAAGTTTGTTGTCCCATCAATTGGATCAATTATAATTGAATTATTAAATTCTATATTTGTATTATCTGATTCTTCTGCAATTATATTAAACTCTTTAAATTTTTTTGTAAATTTTTCTTTTAAATAATTTTCAACCGCAACATCATATTTTGTTACTAAATCTTTTTTTGCTTTAAAAGTTACATCTTTATTTGAATAATAACCTTTTTTTAAAATCTTTCCTGCTTTTTTTATTATTTTTATCAACTCTTTTTTCATTATTTTTTCCTAATTTTTTTTGTATTTTATCTAAATTATGAATAAAAATTCATATTTAATTCATTATAAGTTCATATTCGAAGATTAAACTTTCAAAAAATAAGAAAGGATAATCTTGATTTCATATGCATTTAAAGCATTATTTGCAAATAAACTAAAAACTTTTTTAATAATTTTAAGTTTAATATTTTCAATAGTATCAATCTTTTTAATTAGTTCTATTTCAAATGGAGTAATTTCTATGTACTCTTCAATGCTAAAAAGTGATGGAGATATCATAGTTACTCAAGCAAAAATATCTGATACATTTTTTTCAAATGTAAATATCAATTTAGTTGAAAAAATAAATAATTTAAAAGATATAAAAGATACTTCTGCAATGACTGTGGGAGCTAGTCCTGTTGAAAAACTTCCAATTGTTGCAGTTTATGGCGTAACAAAAAATAGATTTAAAAACTATACTTTAATTGCTGGTAATTATCCTTCAAAAAATGAAGTTATTATTGGAAAATCTATTTTAGAACAACTTTTTAATAAAAATGAAATTCAAATTGCAAATAAAAGTTTCAAAATCTCTGGAGTTTTTAAAAGTGAGATTGGTTTTGAAAATGGTGGAGTTGTTTTAAATATAGATGAAGCAGGAGAGATTTTTAATAAATCTGCTTCAATGATTTTGGTAAATACAACTTTGAATTCTAATATTGAAAATATCATTAAAGATATAAAAAATTTATCAGATGAAATTGATGTTAAATCAACACAAAATTTTGTAGATAACTATAATCAATTTAAAATCATAAAAACCTCATCAAATGTTATTTCATTTATCGCATTTTCTATGGGGCTTCTTGGAATTGTAAGTCTTATGAGTATTACAATAAATCAAAGAAAAGCTGAGTTTGGGATAAAAAGAGCATTAGGAATAAAAACATCAAAAATTGTTTATTCAATAATGGTTGAGAGCTTTTTACTTGGAGTTTTCAGTTTCATTAGTGCTTTAATTATTTCAAATGTAACTCTATATTTTGTAAAAAATGCAAAAAGTTTACAAGGTTATGTAAATGGTGAAATATCTGTTGAACTAGCTTTTTATATCTTTGTTACTTCTATTTTAATGGCAATTATTGGTTCAATTATTCCTGCATTAAATGCTGCAAAAACTGACCCAGTTGAGCTTATTCAAGGAAATAAAATATGATAAAAGCTTTAAATTTAACACATTATTACAACAAAGATTTAGCTTTAGAAAATATCAATTTAGAAATAAATAAAGGTGAATTTGTTTCAATTATCGGGGAAAGTGGAAGTGGAAAATCTACACTTTTATCACTTTTATCAACACTTTTAAAACCAACAAGTGGTGAAATATTTTTTGAAAATACAAATTACAAAAATATAAAAGATATTGATAATTTTAGAAAAACAAATATAGGTTTTATTTTTCAGTTTCATTATTTAATCAACTATTTAACAGTTAAAGAAAATATAAAACTTGCTAATGAAAAAGCATCAAATGATGAGATTTACAATCTATTAAAACTTTTAAAAATTGAAAATTTATTAGATAAATATCCAAATGAAATTTCAGGTGGTCAAAAACAAAGAGTTGCAATTGCAAGGGCTTTGATAAACAAACCAAAAGTAATTATTGCAGATGAGCCAACAGGAAATTTAGATTCTAAAAACTCTTTAAATGTTTTTGAGATATTAAAAAATTTAAGCGAAGAAGGAACAACAATAATAGTGGCAACTCACGACAAAGAACTAGCAAAATTTGCAAATAAAATTTATGAGGTGAAAGATGGAAAAATCAATTAATAACTCAACTAATTTCGAACTTTTTATAAATAAACATTTTAAAATTTCTATTGCTTTTTTTGCTTTAGGGCTATTTTTCGGAATTATTTATTCATTAAATTTATTGGGACTTGTGATTGATTCACAAACATTAAATCCAGTAAATATGAGAGCAATTCATATAAGTCTTATGCTTTATGGTTTCGTTCCTTTAATGCTTTCATATCTTCCTTTTTTACTAATAAATAAAGAAGTTGGAAGTTCACGTGAAGGTCTTAGATACTTAAATCTTTATACTATTATTTGGTATATCTTTTTAGTATTTATGGTTGTATCTTTACTTTTAGGGAAAAATAGAGGTTTAGCTTTTTATGATTTTGCTTATGAATTAAATTTCTTATTAGCCTTTGCTGGATTATTTTATATCTTAGCTTTATACAAATTTATCAAACTTTATACTGTTCTTCCTTTATGGATAAAAGTATGTTTAAGAGTTGTGACAATTGCTCCATTTACGCTATTGATTTTAATGAATCCAACAATTGGTCAAGTTGAAAGTACAGTATCTGGACCACATGGAGATAATACACTTGGAATGAGTTTAGCTTTAATACCAATCTACTATTTAATAATCAAACTATTAAATGAGAATGAATTTAAAGCTAGATGGAATATCTTATGGATTATTCCAACAGTTTTTTATTTTGGTTCAGTTTTATATAGAATTTTTATTGGTCATCTATCATACAACCAAGAGTGGTTTTTACAATATTTAACTCTTTTATATGTTCCTCTTTTATATAGATGGTACAAAGATAGTAATATCAGTGATGTTGCTAAAAAAGCTCTATTAGTTTCTATTTTAGCTTTTTTGTTTGTTGATATTGAAGGAAATATAATTTTTATTCCCCAAATTAGATGGATATTTCATAGAAATGATTTAATAATCGCTCACGCTCATGTTGCTATGGGAATTGGAGTATTTTTTATGGTTATTTCAATGTTTATAAATCATATCAAAGAACTTCATAAAGATATATTTTTAAAAATCTATTTAGTTGGAATTATTGGAATTTTTACAGCTTTAAGTATCTCAGGATTTACACAAGCTGGATTTAACTCAATTCCAACTCATACACTTTGGATATTTAGAACTCTGTTTGGTTTAGTTGCATTTGGTTTTATATTTGCTTTTATAAAACTTCAAACTTCATACTCAAAACTAGGATTTTATAATCTAATTGGAGTTTTAAGTGATGGATTAGGTGGAGTTTTTTTAATTTTATTTGCAAGTTTCTTATATCCTATTTTAGGATTTAGTTTTAGTGGAGTTTATGAATATGTTGTTTTTACGTTTGTTAGTATGACAGGAATTATTCACTATTTAGCTTTAAAAAATGAAACTTATCAAATGATTTTAACTAAATTATCAGTGATTATTAGAGTATTTGCAAGTTCAATGTTTTTTGCCTTATATTCAAGTGGTAAACTTGGGATGGAAGCACTTATGATTTGCCTTTTTGATTTAACTTTTGTTTTCATTTATTTAATCTTTTTTTATGAAAAGGAGACTACATGCAAAGATTAATTTTAATATTTTTTATAGCAAGTGAATTGTGTTACTATTTACTAATAGCACAAACAGGTGTTGTTGAATACTTTTCATCAAATTTATTTTTAATAGCTCCTCTTCCAATTGGAGGAATTATTGGTTCAATATTAGTTTCATATATAAAAATAGATAATAAAAACAAAATATCTCTATTTTTAATTATTCAGTTAATTATGAGTTTTTTATATCCTCATTTTAATCTTCTAACACTATTTATTTTAGGATTTGCTGTTGGAAGTTTAGCTCCATTGATTATAAATGAAGTGAAAAAAACTACATTTTTGGAACTTGGATTGGCATTGTCTTTATCATATGTAACAGGAACTATGCTTTTTAACTATGATGTATCACAAAGAGGATTTATTGCAATTGCTTTAACAACTATTACACTTATAGCTTCAAGATTTTTACCATCAAAAGATGAAGAAAAAGAATTTGACACAATAAATCATTCATTATTAATTATGATTTTATGGGTATTTTTAGATTCTGCGCTTTTTGAATCTTTATCAAGAGATTTAACTATTTCTATCTGGAGAGATGGATTTAGTTTTGAAATTGCACTATTTCATGTGATTGGAGTTATTTGTGCATTATCGTTTAAAATTGAAAAAAATCAAAAAGAACTTATGATTTTGACATTATTTGCACTTTCATATTTATTTTATTTTTTAAGGGAGGGATTTATTTTATCAATTATTTATCCATTCGTAATATCATATTACAATGTAGTAATTCTTCAAACTATCAGAAAAAAAGATTTTAGAACTATTTCATTTTATATGATTTTTATAGGATGGATGGCTTCAGGAGGTGGGCTATTTATAGCCTTAGCAAATTTAATTCTTTTTGTTCCAATTACTCTTTTATTTGCGATTTTTAGAGTAATGACAAAAGAATATTTACCAAATAGTAAGGAAATAAAATATGTATAAATTAGCTCTAATTCTAATTTTAAGTTTAGGTGCCTTTGCTAATAGTTTAACTATAACTCAAGGTGAAATAACTGCACATACAGAAGTTTTTGGAGATAGCGAAATCAATCCAGCAACTAAAGATGTAAAAGCAGATTTATCAATAGATGATAAAATTGAATCAATCAAAGGAAAAATCTATTTTGATACATTAAGCCTAATTAGTCAAAAAAAAGATAGAGATGCTCATATGTATGAATTATTAAATGAGCCAAAATTTAAAACTATATCTTTTGATATAAAAAATATTGTAAAAAATGATACAAATTATGATATCAATGGTATTGTAACATTAAATGGTGTTTCAAAAGATATTACAGTAAAAAGTAATATCACAGAACAAAATAATCAAGTTTTATTTGATGGAGGATTTTCATTTAATCTAACAGATTTTAATTTAGAACCACCAACAATGTTCTTTTTAACAGTTAGAAATCAAATAGATATCTCTTATAAAATTGATTTAAAAAGATAAATTATGTTAAAAAAACTTATATTATCAGTAATATTTATAAATTGTTTAAGCGCGGGAACTCTAAAAATAGACGATAAAATAAGTAATTTTTCATTAACTGATCAGTTTGATAAAATTCATACAATTACATGTGACATTTCAACTATAATTGTAACTTTTCAAAAAAAGACTCTTATGATGGTAAATGATTATTTATCATCAAAGAGTGAAAACTTTTTAGAAGATCATCATGCAATTTTCATAAATAATATCTCATCTAGTCCAACTATAATCACAAAAATGTTTACTTTACCAAAACTAAGAGATTATAAATATACTATATTACTTATTTATGATGAAAGTAATACAAAATTTGAAAAACAAAGTGACAAAATTACAACTTATTCTTTAGAAAATGGCTTTATCAAAAATATAAATTTTATATCTTCAATAGATGAATTAGACAGAGTTTTAAAATGAATTCTATTCCAAATACTAAAATTGTAGAAATAATTGTAGAAAATGAAAAATTAAATGATTTAAAAATTCTTCATTTAAGTGATTTACACATAAATAAAAAAACTTCTAAAAAAGAGATTTTAGATTTAGTAAATCATTGCAATAATCTTGAATTTGACTTTTGTGTGATTACAGGAGATATAATTGATACAAAAGTTAAATTCATAACTGAGCAACTTAAGATTCTAAATACTTTAAATAGTGAAGTTTTTTATATAAGTGGAAACCATGATTTATTTTATGGTTTAGAAGATTTAAAAAAAGAGCTAACTAATTTCATTTTTATGGATAATGAAACTTTTAAAATTAACTATAAAAATGAGATTATACATTTAGCAGGATTACCTGATAGATTTTCAAAATTCTTTAAAATAAAAAGAGATGAAAAAAAAATAGAAAGTTATTTAAAAAACTCTCCTTCTATTTTTATTTCGCACCAACCAAAAGATTATAAAATTGCTACAAATTCTGACTCAAATCTATTTTTATGTGGACATACACATGGTGGTCAAATTTTCCCATTTCATTATTTAGTAAGATTAGTTCAACCTTTTTTAGCTGGATTATTTTATAGAAAAAATACTGCAATTTATGTAAATAAAGGTTTGGGATATTGGGGTGTAAATTTTAGGTATAAAGCTGATGCAGAAATTACTATATTGAAATTAATAACAAAAAGTGTAAAATAATTTTTATGAAAATATTAATAATTGAAGACGATTTAAAAATCATAAATTTTTTGAAAAAAGGTTTAGAAGAAGAGTGTTACATAGTTGATTTCTCAACAAATGGTGATGAGGGATTATATTTAGCTAGTGTTAACTCTTATGACTTAATCTTACTTGATATTATGCTTCCAATAAAAGATGGAATTGAAGTATGCAAAAGTTTAAGAAGTTCAAATATTCAAACTCCAATAATAATGCTTACAGCAAAAGATTCTATTGAAGATAAAATCAAAGGATTAGATATTGGAGCAAATGATTATTTAGCAAAACCTTTTTCCTTTGCCGAATTACTTGCACGAATTAGAGTTCAATTAAGAATGACAACAACTACTCAAACTAAACTACAAATTGCAGATTTAGAACTTGATTTATTAAACAAAACAGCCACAAGAGCAAAAGAAAATATAAATTTGACAGCTAAAGAGTTTACACTTCTTGAATATCTAATAAAAAACAAAAATAGAGTTTTAAGCGAAACAACAATCAATGAAGCACTTTCTTCTTTTGAAGATTCTAATATTAGTAATATTGTAAATGTTTATATTTATAGATTAAGAAATAAAATTGATAAGAATTTTGAAAAAAAACTTATAAAAACAGTTAGAGGAATAGGATTTAAAATAAGTGAAGATTAATTTATCAATCAAAAGAAAACTTTTAATTTACCATTTTTTTATACAAACAATTGTTTTAGTGATTTTTTCATTTTCTTTATATAAAGCATTAGAAATTTCAACTTTAGATAAACTTGAAGCAACTTTAAAAGTAATTATTCTTGATGTAACTGATGATTTATTAGAAAATGAAAAGATTACTCAAACTCTACTTGATGAAGAAAAAGAGTATAAATACGAACCTTTATATATTAGAATATTGGATAATAAAACTCATCAAAAAATAATTCAAACAGAAAATTTCCCAAGTAATATCGAACATAATGATGATTATTTAAACAATTTAAAAGAAAATATTGTTACATTTGAAAAACAAAACAGTTATTTAGTAAGTAGAATAAAAATAGACTTTCATGGTGAACAACTCGTAATTATAGAAGCAGTTACAACCAAAGATATGATTACATCAACATTAGAAAATTTACTTTATATTTTTGGTTTTATTCTACCTATAATTCTTATATTTGCTGTAATTGGTGGTAATTTTGTAATTTATAAATCATTTTTACCAATCGAAAATATTTTAGATGAATTAAAACAAATAAATGCAAATGATTTGTCAGCAAGATTAAAAACAAGAAAAACAAAAGATGAAATATGCCAATTAATAAATGAAGTTAATAATCTTTTGTCTCGTCTTGAAAACTCTTTTGAAAGAATCTCACAATTTAGTTCTGATGCTTCTCATGAATTAAAAACTCCTCTTACAATAATAAAAGGTGAAATGGAAGTTACATTAAGAAAAGATAGATCAATTGATGAATATAAAGAGGCATTAAAAACCTCTTTAGATGAAATTTGTCTAATTGAACAAACGATAAATGATCTACTTTTCTTAGCAAAAAATGAAAAAGATTTAATTATAGATAAACAAGAAAATTTCTATCTTGATGAAATAGCAGATGAAGCAATAAATGAACTTAAGAATTTTGCCAAACTTCATAAAATAGAGGTTTCTTTTGTAGTTGAAGATAGCTTAGAATTGAAAGGTTTTCCAAACTTATTAAAAATTGCTATAAAAAATGCTATAAAAAATGCTATTCAATTTAGTTTTGAAAATACAAAAGTTATTGTAAAAATATTTAAAAAAGATGATTCTTTAAATATTTCTATTCAAGATTTTGGAATAGGAATTGCTAAAAATGAACAAACAAAAATATTTGAAAAATTTTATAGAACTGATAAAAGTAGAAATAAAAACTCAGGTGGAACAGGTCTTGGAATGTCAATATTAAAGAAAATTGTTGATATTCATAAAGGTGATATTACAATAAAAAGTATCGAAAATAGTGGGACTACTATAACTTTTACTTTTTATTTAAAATAATTTTTTCATGATTCAGTTTATTTTAATTTAAAAAGATGTTATAATTACATTATCTCAAACAAAATAGGAGGTTAAATGTCGAGGATTTCACTTTTTATGGTTGTTAAACTTTAAATTAAAATAAATTTGCTTATGAGTAAATTTGGTAAATAAAAAGTTTTATTTACTTAATAAATAATTTTTTAAAAGGTTCTATTAAAATAGAACCTTTTTTTATTTTTCATCAAAAACAATATCTATTGCATTTACGATATTTTTATCTATTTCATAATCACTTAGATTCTTTTTTAATATCAAAACAGCCTCTTTATGAGTCATAGATTTTCTATATGGTCTATCTTCTACTAATGCTTGATAAAAATCCAAACAAGAAACTATTCTCTCTTCTAGTCCTAATTCATTAGAAGTTAAACCAAAAGGATAACCTGAACCATCAAGTTTTTCATGATGTGATGATGCCCATTTTGTGATTTCACTAAAATTATCTATTTTACTTAAAATTGTATGGGTTAAATACGCATGTTTTTTTATTTCAAAAAGTTCTTGATTTGTAAGACTTCCTTCTTTATCTAAAATAGCATTCGGAGTACCAAGTTTTCCAATATCATGAAGATTTGAAGCAATTTGTATTTTTAATTTAGTTTCATCATCTAGATTAAAATATTCTACAAGTTTTAAAGATTTTTCTTCTAAATCAACTGAATGTTTAGCTGTAAATTTAGATTTACCATCTATGATTTTTGAGAATATCTTTGTAATAGATAAAAAACTTTCAAGAGGCACTTCAATAGTAAAATTTGGTAAAATTTTTTCTAAAGGATTTACTTCATCAAAATACTCTAAATCTCCCCAAAATAAAAAAGATTCACTTAATATAGTATAAGCATCAACTATTTTTTTAGAAAAAAGTTTTTTTTCATTTTCTTTTACAAAGTTTAAAATTAACTCTTTTTTATCATAACAAATATTTGATAGATCAAAATTTGTATCTAAAGTATCTGCAAATGAAATTAATTGGGCAAAAATAGGTATTTCACTTTCTTTCTTACCAAATAATCCTGAACCATCAAAATTTTCATGATGATAAAGAATAATATTTTTTTGAGATGTCAAAAAAGGAAAATCTTTAATATTATTTTCTCCAATTGTACAATGTTCTGCAAAATTAACCATATCAAAATATTCTTCTACATTATTTAGTTTATATTCACTTGTAAAATTACAAAAACTCTCTATCAAACCATTATCATGCAATAATGAATAAGAACATAAATCAAATTTTTCTTCATCACTTAAACCCATAATATCAGCCATTTGTAAACAAATATAAGCAACTCTTTTACTATGTTTTAATGAAGTACACTTTATTTCACTTTCTGCCAAATCCAAAGCAAAGGAAATGGAAAATAGAAATTTATTAAGGCTTAAAGTCATAAAAAAATCCCTTTTTTTGAAAATTCTTCCCATTATAACAAAAAAAATTGATTTTTAGAAAATTATTTTGTGAATTTAGAGTAATTTTATCCCATTTATTAGTTATTATTAAAATAAAAAAACCGCACTCAAAAGAGTACGGTTTTAAAAAAGTTTTAAATGATTTTTTACATCATTCCAGGCATTCCACCCATTCCACCCATATCTGGCATTGCAGGCATTGATGGTTTATCTTCTTTAATATCAGTTACTGTAGCTTCTGTAGTTAAAAGTAAAGATGCAACTGAAACTGCATTTTGCATAGCAACTCTTTCAACTTTAGCTGGGTCAACAATTCCAGCTTCAAACATATCTACATACTCACCAGTTGCAGCATTAAATCCTAAATTGTCATTAGAAGATTTTTCAACTTCATTTGCAACAACACCAGCATCAAATCCAGCATTAATTGCAATTTGTTTTAAAGGTGCTTTAATAGCTCTTAAAACAATTGCAGCTCCAATTGCTTCATCACCTTCTAAATCATGTAATTTTACTTTTGCAGCAGCTCTAATTAAGGCTGCACCTCCACCAATTACAATTCCTTCTTCAACAGCAGCTCTTGTTGCACTTAAAGCATCATCAACTCTGTCTTTTTTCTCTTTCATTTCAGTCTCTGTTGCTGCTCCAACTTTAATAACCGCAACTCCACCTGAAAGTTTTGCAAGTCTTTCTTGTAATTTTTCTTTATCATACTCAGAAGTTGTATTTGAAATTTCTGCTTTGATTTGATTTACTCTTGCTTTTACAGACTCAGCATCACCACTTCCATCAACAATAGTTGTATTATCTTTATCTATTACAACTTTTGAAGCTGTTCCTAAAACTTCAATACCACAAGTATCAAGTTTCATTCCCATCTCTTCAGATACTACTGTTCCTTTTGTAAGAACTGCAATATCTTGTAACATTGCTTTTCTTCTATCACCAAATCCTGGTGCTTTAACAGCAGCAATATGTAAAGAACCTCTTAATCTATTTACAACTAGAGTTGCTAATGCTTCTCCATCAACATCTTCAGCAATAATTACTAAAGGACGTCCAGCTTGATTAACAGCTTCTAAAATTGGTAACATCTCTTTTAAAGAAGATATTTTTTTCTCATATAATAAAATAAATGGATTGTTAAACTCAACTGTCATTTTTTCAGCATTTGTTACAAAATATGGAGATAAATAACCTCTATCAAATTGCATTCCCTCAACTACTTCTAACTCATCAGAAATACCTTTTGCTTCTTCAACAGTAATTACACCATCTTTTCCAACTTTATCCATAGCTTCTGCAATCATTGAACCAATTGCATGATCTGAATTTGCTGAAATTGTTGCTACTTGCTCTATTTCAGTTTTATTTGCAACAACTCTAGAAGCTTTTTTTAATTCAGCTAAAATAGCTTCACAAGCTTTATCCATACCTCTTTTTAAAATGATTGGATTAGCTCCTGCTGTTACATTTCTTAATCCCTCTTTAAAGATTGAATGAGCTAAAACTGTAGCTGTAGTTGTTCCATCTCCTGCTTCATCAGCAGTTTTTGAAGCTACTTCTTTTACAAGTTGTGCTCCCATATTTTCTAAAGTATCTTTTAATTCAATTTCTCTTGCAACTGATACACCATCTTTTGTAATTGTTGGTGCTCCAAAAGATTTTTGTAAAAGTACATTTCTTCCTCTTGGTCCCATTGTTACTTTAACTGCATCAGCTAATTTTTCAACACCTGCATATAATCTATTTCTTGCACTATCACTAAATAAAACTTCTTTTGCCATTACATTACTCCTATAACATTTTCAATATTTAAAATTAGATATTCTTGACCATCAAGTTTGAATTCAGTTCCTCTATATTGTTCAAATACAATTGTATCACCTACTTTAACATCTTCTACTTTATTTCCAACTGCAACAACTTCTGCTGTTTGTGGTTTTTCTTTTGCATTATCTGGAATATAGATTCCACTTGCAGTTTTATTCTCAACTTCTGTTCTTTTAACAAGAACTCTTTCACCTAGTGGTTTAAAATTCATACTATTTCCTTTTATTATATTTTTATTTTCTTTTAAAACTTAGTATTTAGCACTCTAAATTTCTAAGTGCTAAATTTTAATAGATTTTAGATAATTTGTCAAGATATTTGAGTTAAATTGACTAAGAGTCTTAAATTTACTTGTGTCTATTTATGAATTTTAAAAGTAACTCTTCTAAAGAATCTTTTAAATTTGAATCAAAAGTATTAAGTATATTAATACATTTTAATGCTAATTCATCAGCACTTTTTATAGCTCCTTCTAATCCTAAAAGATTTACAAAAGAGTTTTTAGCACCATCATTTTGAGTTGTTTTTCCTGCATCTTCTGAACTACAAGTTTCATCAATAATATCATCTTGGATTTGAAATAACAGTCCTAAATCAATTCCAAAATTATAAAGTTTATCTTGAATTTCAAAATTATATTCACTTATAATTGCTCCCATCTTAAGACTTGCAGCAATTAATTTTGCAGTTTTATGAATATGTAAATATTCTAATTGATTAAGTTCTAATTTTTGATTTTCAAAAAAACAATCTATTGCTTGACCAATTATCATTCCATTAATTCCACCATTTGTTGCCAAACATTTGATTAGTTCAACTTTTATATCATTATGTAATGAAGCATTTGCAATTAAATTAAAAGCTTCTGTATTTAAAGCATCTCCAACTAAAATAGCAGTAACTTCATCATATTTTTTATGTAAAGTTTGAAAACCTCTTCTTAAATCTGCATTATCCATAGCTGGTAAATCATCATGAATTAAAGAATAAGTATGTAAATATTCTAATCCAAGAGCAACACTCATTGCATTAGGAAGAAGTAAAGATTTATTTGATTTTACAACTGAAAGTAAAAGCATTGGACGGAATCTTTTTCCACCAGCTTTTAACATATCACATAAAGCATCTTCAAAATATGGATGAAAAGTTTTTGAAGAAGGAAGATTATTTAATAAATAATCTTCAAAAGAGTCTAATAAATTTTTCATATAATTATTTTTGTCCAAAAGAACCTAAACCACCCATTAGGTTCATTGCCATCATTTTTTTATTTTCATCACTTTGTTTTATTACATCATTCATACATGAAATTAATAAAATTTGTAAAGAATCTTTATCTTCAAGTAGAGAATCATCTATTTTTAAATCAATAACTTCTGAATTTCCATTAATAGAAATTTCTACCATTCCTCCACCAGCTTTTGATGTAAAAATTTTTGAAGAATTTTCATCTTTTGCATTTTTTGCCATATCTTGAAATTGATTTAACATATCACCTAAGTTTAAATTTTTTAAATCAATTCCATCAAACATGGTCACTTCCTACTAATTCATTGGTTATTAATTCAATATTATTTTTTTCATCAACTAATACTACAGTTGGTTTATAATTTTTTAGTTCAGATTCTGAATATGAAGCATAAGAGATAACAATGATTTTATCACCTATTTCTACTTTTCTTGCTGCTGCTCCATTTAGACACATATCTTTAGAACCAGCTTTTCCTTTTATTACATATGTTTGGAATCTTTCACCATTATTAATATTTACTATATCAACTTTTTGACCAACTCTTAAATTTGAAGCATTCATTAATTCTTCATCAATTGTAATTGATCCAACATAATTCAAATTAGCATCTGTTACAGTCGCTCTATGAATTTTACTATATAGCATATCAAATGTCATATAACAATCCCTCTTTATTTTACTAAATTAATTGGTTCACCCCAAAATGAAGAAGGTATTAAATACTCTTCTACTGGTTTACCACCTAATATATGTTCTTCAATTATTTTATCTATTTTTTCCTTAGATAGGGAAGAGTACATAAAATGCCCTGGCTCAACTAACATCAAAGGTCCCATCTGACATCTTCCTAAGCAAGAAGTTCTAACTATTTGAACAGGTCCCATTAAACCACTTTTCATTAAACTTTGTGCAGCATGATTAAATAAATCTCTTGTATTTTCATTAACACATGATGGTTTTGGCATTCCAGGAGGTGAACTTTGCTCGCATTTAAATATATAAAATGTTGGTTGAGGGATAGATGGCATTTCCATAGTTTTTCCTTTCTTAATTAAAAACATATTATAACAATTTCGAGAATTTTAACACTTTTTTTTTAAATTCTACTAAAACAGCTTTTTTATTTTTTTTTAAATCTAATATAATATACTAATTTCCCAAAATCTATAAATAAAGGGTTTATATGAAAAAAATTTTATTCATTCTATGTTCTTTAGTGTTACTTTTAGAGGCAGCAAATCCAACGGCTATTTTTGAAACATCAAAAGGTAACATAGAAATTGAGTTAAGACCTGATTTAGCTCCTAAAGCAGTTGAAAATTTTGTTACTCATGCAAAAAATGGTTATTACAATAATCAAATTTTTCACAGAATTATAAAAAACTTTATGATTCAAGGTGGTGATCCAACAGGAACAGGAATGGGCGGTGAGTCAATTTGGGATAAGCCATTTGAAGATGAATTTGCACCAAATGCAGTTTTCGATAAAGCTGGTATTTTAGCTATGGCAAATAAAGGACAAAATACAAATGGTAGTCAATTTTTTATAACAACTGTTCCAACTTATTGGTTGAATGGAAGACATACAATTTTTGGATATGTGAAAAATGGTTTTGACGTAATACAAAAAATTGAAGCTACACCAACAAATAAATATGAAGGTGATAAACCTTTTGAAGATATAAAAATCATATCTATTTCAATAAAAGAATAAATCAAGAAAATCTTGATTTATTTAACCAAATATTTTACTTAATAAACTTTTATCAGCGTGAGCGATTATCTGTTTTTCAAGATTTTCAACTCTTTGTGTTTCCATCTTAGCTTTTTCTTTCCAATATTCAAGTTTTTGTAATAAAACTTCATCTGATTGAACCGAATCTAGTTGTTCAGTTAATTCACTTATTTTATCTTCAAGTTCTGTGATTTTTTCATCATAATTAACTTTTAATTGGGAAATACTTTTTTCATCATTTTGTTCAACTTGTGATAATTTATCTTTTAATTTTTTAATTTCTAGTCTTAAATCACTATTTTCTTTTGACATTTTAAAAGCAATATTTGAAGTTGAATTCTTTTTATATAATCCAATCTCTGTTTTAAGATTTTTATTTTCTAGTCTATATTTTTCATTACTATAAATATATTTATCAATATTTTTTATTGCATGCTCAAGTTCAAGTTGTGTAGTTTCAAGTTTGTATTTTAATTCATTTATAATACTATTTTGCTCTAAACTACCCTCTTTACTTTTTATATAGATATCACTTTTATCTTTCATTAAAGCAAGTTGTATTTCTCTTTTTTTATTTAACTCTTCTGTTATATCTTTTTGAATTGAAATTGCGCCATTCATCTCTCCTGTCTCATCAAGAGTTGGTATAACATAAGCGTCTGTATTGTAAAAAGTTCCATCTTTTTTTAAATTTTTTAATTTTCCCTGCCACGGTTTATGGTTTAAAACTTTTGCATATAAGTTTGTATAAACTTCACTAGCTACATCAGGAAATTTTAAAGATTTAAGCTCTTTTCCTATTAATTCATGAGAATCAAATCCTGATATTTGACAAAATAAATCATTTACATATGTTATATTTAAATGTATATCAGTTTTTATTACAATGTTGTTTGAATCTAAAATTTCTTTATATCTTGATAATTCTTCTTGTTGTTGTTTTAATAAAAACTCTTGATATAAATTTGAAGCAATATCATTCATTAAACTCAATAGATTTCTTACATCTATAGGTTTAACAATATATTCTTGAACTCTTAATTTTATAGCTTCTGCTAAAAATTCAGTATCGGAGTGAGCTGTTGCAAAAATTACTGAAACTTTACTATTTATACCTCTAATTTTTTTTACCATTTCTATTCCATTTAGGTATGGCATATTAATATCAGTTAAAACAATATCAATTTCATCTTCATTTTCTAAAAAAGTTCTAAGTCCTTCTTTCCCATCTTTTGCTACCAATACTTTCGCAAAAAAATTACTTAATAGTTGAGATAACTCTAATCTTATTACATCATCATCTTCAACATATAATAAAATGAATCTTTTTAGTAAACTTTTGTCAACACTCATTTTATCTTAATCTTTTAATTCGTCTTTAGCTACAACTCTTTCAATATCCATAACTACAAGCATTTGGTTATTATCAAGTCTAACATAACCTTTTAAATATTTAGATGGAATTGCTGAACCCATTTCTGAAACAGGAGCTAACATACTTGTATCTAATTTTTGAACATCATCAACTAAATCAACGATTATTCCAATCATTCTTTTATCTTCAGTAATAACGGCAATAACAGAAGTATTTTCATCATAAGTACCAGGACCTGTATTAAATTTTATTCTAATATCTAAAATAGGAACCACTTCTCCTCTTAAATTAATAAGACCTTTGACCCATTTTGAAGTGTTTGGTAAAGGAGTAATATTATCAGGATATGTTAAGATTTCTCTAATTTTTGGTAATTCTATCGCATACTTCATTGCACCCAATTCAAATGTCATAAATTCACTTGTATTTGCGTAATTTACAACTTTTTTGTCATTACTTTCCATAAATATTCCTTTTAATATAAGACAAGTATTTAAAACTTGTTTCTTATTATTTTACCTACACTAAACTTAAATTCTATTGTTTTTCAATTTTATTCAATATACAGCTTGCAATATATTTTGGCGTTTGTAACTCTATTTCATCACCTATTTTTACATTATCTAAAGAAATTATTTTATTGTTTTTAGAAATTTGAACAAAGCCATTTTTATCTTTTTTATCTGGATGATTTAATTCAAAATTTGATTTTAATAAATCTATTTGATTTTGAGATTTCACTAAAATTGAAGAAAAAGAATTTTTCAAACTACTAACTAACAAATTCAACTCATTTTGTGAACTTAAGATTTTTTGAGATAAATCAGTTTTAAAAGAAGATTTTAAAAGATTGATTTCTGTTTGAATAAATGTAAATTTTGTTTCTATTGAATTTTGTTCTAATAATCGTTTCATATTTAGAAGTTCTTGTTGTTTATTAAATATAATATTTTTAAATCTATTATTATATTCAGTTGCCAAAGAATCTAAATAAATTCTATGTTCATTTATATCTGGAAGTGCAATTTCTATTGCATTTGATGGAGTTGCAGCTCTTATATCTGCAACAAAATCACTTATCATATAATCAATTTCATGACCTACAGCTGAAATAATTGGAGTACGAGCAGTGTAAATAGCATTTGCAACTATTTCTTCGTTAAATGCCCATAAATCTTCTACACTTCCACCACCACGACCAACAATCATAATATCACAATTTAAACTATCTGCAAATTTTATTGAATTTACTATATCAAAAGCTGAACCTTCACCTTGAACTAAAGTTGGGACTAAAATAAACTTTGTTAAAGGCCATCTATGTGATGCTACTTTTTTCATATCTTCAATAGCAGCTCCCGTTGGACTTGTAACAAGGGCAATTCTTTTTGGATACTTAGGTAAAATCTTTTTATGAGTTGATTCAAAATAACCTTTTGCTTCAAGTTTATTTTTTAATTGCTCAAAAGCAAAAGCTAAAGCACCTTTCCCTGATGGTTCAATTTTATTACATAAAATTTGATAATTTCCCCTTGGCGCATAAACAGTTAAACTTCCAGTTATTACAATTTTTAGACCATTTTCAAGCTGAAATTTTAAATATTTTGTATTTCCTTTGAACATTACACAAGAAATTGTTGAGCTTTCATCTTTAATTGAAAAGTAAATATGTCCTGAATTATGATAAGTAAGATTAGAAATCTCTCCTTCAACATAAATTTGAATAAATGTTGTTTCAAGTAAAGATTTTATTTGAACATTTAAAGTTGATACAGAAATTGGTGGATTCAAAAGTTTACCTTATTGCAAAAAAATCAAAGTTTTTTTGCAATAATTAAAGTAGAAATATTCATAGAGAAAGCTTTAACATGAATTGGTTCAAGTCCTGCAACTTTTAACTCTTTACATAAATTTTCTGTTGTTAAAAACTCATCAATTGAGTTTGGTAAATATGTATAAGCTTCTTTATTTTTTGAAATTAATCCACCTAAAGTTGGAAGGATTTTATTCATATAAAAATCTGTTACATGATCTAATAATTTCTCTTTTTTATTTTTTGTAAATTCATTTATTACAACTAAACCATCTTTTTTAAGAACTCTTGCAAACTCATGAAAAGCTTCTTGTCTTTCTACAACATTTCTAATTCCATATGAAATAGAAACTATATCTGCACTTTCACTTTCAAGAGGCATTTGTGTTGCAAAAGCTTCTATAAATTCAACATCTGGAAGTTTTTTCTTTCCTACTTCCATCATTCCAACACTTGGGTCAATTCCAATAATATTTTTTAAATCAATTTTATTTTCACTTGCAACTTGTTTCCAAAATAAAATCATATCTCCTGTTCCACAAGCAACATCTACAATTTTATCAATATTATTTTTTCCATAAAGTTCAAAAGTTTTATTACAAGCTTTATTTCTCCATGATTTATCTATTCCCATTGACAAAATTCTATTTGCTACATCATAAGTTCCTGCAATGTCGTTAAACATTGATACAATTTTTTCTTGTTTTCCCATTTTAGTTATTTTCCTAATTCTTATTTTTTATAAAAGATATTTTCCAATTAATAAACCAACTATCAATCCAATATTAGCTGCAACTGCAATATACATATATGAAAGTTTTTTATCAGCATATGGAAGTTTATTTATAATATCTTCTTGATGTTTTAAAGTTGTTTCAAAATTTTGAGATGATTTTTCAAGATTAACAACAGCTTTTTTTAAAGCAATTTCTGAAAATTCCATTTTTTCAACAAGCTCTTTAGCTTGTTTAAAACTCATATCACTCATTTTTTGATTTCAATCCATCTATCTAAATCACAAAATATTTTATTTAGAGTATTTAAAACATAATCTTTTGCTTCTGTTTGTATTCTTCTAAAGAAAAGATATTTTCTTGCACTTTCAATATCTCCAACTTCTTTTGCTTTCATAGCTTTTGCTGCAAAATCAGTGTTATTATAAGCCATTTCCCAAACTGTACTTCCTAAGTATCTACTCATAGTAATTACTTTATCATTTTTTACGGGAAAATATTTTGGATCTTTTACAAAATCACAAATTACAGAGTTTGAATCAAGATATTTATGTCCAAAAAAGTTTATAAATTGTTCACTATAATAATCTTCATCCATTGAAATTGCTCTATTTAAAGCAAAGATTATATTTTCTTCTGGATTTTTTTCAATCTTCCTAATTTTTTTCATAGTTGCAATTGCATTTTTCCCATCAAGTTCACCATCACCTAATGGAATAATCCATTTTACATTTCCAAAAGAACCTACTTTTTTAATTTCATCAAGAACTAAAGATGATGTTTTATTTCCACCAACATCAACTATAACTTCATGATTATCATCCATCAAAATCAATTCATCAAGTTCATTTAATTTGTTCGTTCCTAACATTTTTTTGTTTACGATTTCTGTTCTTGTAAATGATTTTGAATCATTATTTTCATCATCAATTTCGATATAAGTAACTTTTTTGCCATGTTTTTTATATAAATAAGGAGCTATAACTTGCATAGCAACAGTAGATTTTCCTACGCCACCTTTTGTTTGTGGAATTATAATCATCAATTAAACCTTTGGATTTCGTTTCATAGTCATAAAGTGATTTTATTTTATCGAAATTTTCATTAATTCCACATACCATTATTCAGTAAAAGCTTCTGTTATTATTAGCTTTTGATTATTACAATATTTTTTTATTTTAAAACTATTCGTAGCTTTTCCATCTTCAATATCTGTAACCATAATTTGTAAAATTGATTTACAAGAATTTGGAACTTCAAAATGTCCACCAATTCCTGTTGTCACTTTTTGAATAGGTACTTTTGAATCCATTCCAATTACATTATCTCTACAACCTGTTAATCCAATATCAGTTAAATATGCAGTATTTTCAAAAATTTGTAAATCATCTGTTCCCACATGAGTATGTGTTCCACAAATTGCACTTACTTGGTTTTTAAACATCATTAGCATAATTCTTTTTTCACTTGTAACTTCTGCATGAAAGTCAATAAATATATTTTTAATTTCATCTTCATGAAGTTTGGTAATTAATCTTGTAGCCCAATTAAAAGGATTTTCTACTGTTGGCATTCCAAATTGTCCCATTAGATTTATAACAGCTAATTTTTCTATACCATTTGAGGTATTTACTTCACAAATTTTAACTCCACTTCCAACTAAACCTTCGGGATAATTATCGGGTCTTAAAACATTTGTTGTTTCAAGTAAAGCCATCATATCTTTTTTCTTATCAAAACTATGGTTTCCACCTGTAATTAAATCAATTCCTGCTTTAAAAAGCTCTTTTGCACTTTCAACAGTTAAGCCAAAACCATGGCTTGCATTTTCTGCATTTGCAATAACAAAATCAATATTATATTCTTCTTTGATTTTTGATAAATTCTCTTTTATAATTTTTCTTCCAGGACGACCTACAATATCTCCTATAAATCCTATTCTCATCTATCTTCTTTATAAAAAATTTTTCTTATTGTATAAAAATAAACTTTTATTCTTCTTCACATTTTTTTAATCTTATTTCAAATACTGCACCATTTTCTTCATTATAAGCTTTTATAATTCCTTCTTGTTCATCAATTATTTTTTTTGCTATATTTAATCCAACACCCATTCCACTATGTTCTTTTGAAGAAACAAATGGTTCAAAAATATCATTTATAATTTCTTCTTTTATTCCACCTGCACTATCTTTGAACTTTATAATTATTTGTTCGTTTTCCTCAAATAGTAAGATATTTAAGACTCTTTTTTCATAATCTTCGACTTTTATTAATTCATCTAATGCATTATTAATAACTATTATCCAAACTTGTTCAATTCTTTGTTTTTGAACTTTACTACAAAATACAAATTCATTTTTATTTATAGAATCTATATCAAAAAGTTTTTCATTTAAATATATTTTACAAACTTGTCTTGAACGATTATATGCCATTGTTAATGAAGTAATCAATGTACCATAAATATTAGTACGTTCTTTTATCTCTTTGCTACTTTGTGACATTTCTCTCATTGATTCAACTATATTTGCAATTCGATTTATTCCTTCTTTCATTTTCTCACTATCATATTTCATTCTATTTCTAATTTCATCTTCAGGTAAATCTAAAATATCATAATACATAAGTTCAAGATTTCCTTTTATATATGTTAAAGGAGTATTTATTTCGTGAGCTATTCCAGCTGCTAGTGAACCAATTGAAGTTAATTTTGCATTTTTTATTTGTTCTTGTTGATGAAGTTTATCTTTTTGGATATTTTTTTCAACTTCTTGATTTATTCTTTGTTCTAGATTTTGATTCAATTCTTGTAACTTTCTTTTATCTTCCAAAGAATTTACCACAAAAACTAGATGTTCTTTATCAGAAGACAAAATACTCAAAGACAACTCAAGATGAATAAATGTACCATTTTTTCTTACAAAAATTTTTTCTAAATTGGAAATATTTCCTATTTCTCTTACTTCTTGTAAAATCTTCTGTAAAATCTTTCTCGAATCTTCAGTTATAATATCTGTACAGTTCATACTCAAAAGTTCTTTACTGTTATATCCTAAAAATTTACTAAAATTACCATTTAACTTCACAAAATTTCCAGTTGAATCAATTAAAGAGATTCCACTATTTACATTCTCAAAAATTGCATTATATTGTTCAACTTGCTTATTTAAATCTACATACAATTCTTCAATTTTCTTTTTATTTGTAATATCCGTACAAATTACTGTATATCCTACAAGTTTTTTATTTTCAAATATTCCTTCAACAAATAAATCAATCCAAAATGCTTCAGAATCTTTTTTACTTCCTTTTATTTCTCCGACATAAGATTGACCACTTTTTATCTGTTTCCAAATTCTTTTTTGTTCCTTTTTTTTCATATCTTTATGAATTAAGATATTGTAGTTATAACCTATTAATTCACCTTTTGAATAACCTAAAAAATAACAAAATGCATAACTTGCATCAATTATAATATTATCTTTTGTAAGTCGTACAAACATAATATGTTTATCTATTACTTTTTGATTTTCATTTAATTCTAAAAAATTCTTTTTGATACTTAAATCTAATTTTTTATTTTTTTCTTCAACTTCTGTATTTAACTTTGCAATTGGACCTGAAAATAATAAAGATAAAAATAAAGCTATACAAAATCCAACTATAATTATTGATTTATAATAGTCTTTAATATAATCGTTAGTAAAATCTTCATTTTTAATTATAAACTCAAAATATTGATTATCATTGAGATAAATTTTTTTTGAAATGATATTATTTCTTAAATTTAGATTTTTATTTATTGAAGAATCACTAGGATTTATTATTGATGTTTTTTTCAAAAAATCATTTTCGATTTTATTAAAAACTTGGGCAAAATTTATTTTAAAAACATAAAAATTATTCTCATTTCTTAGAATAAAATCTATTTGTGAAATATTTTCTAAATTTGAGTTGTAATGAAGAATCTCTTTTGGTTTTAAAACTCTCATATCTTTAAAATATTTTTTTGTAAAAATACTTTTTAATTTCTCTTCATTTATAACTTTGATGCCATCAGAAATCTTTTCAATTCGAAATTTTTCTTTTGAATCTAATCCTATTATTTTAAAAGTGTAAATATTTTCATCGTTAAAAACACTATTTTCAACAAACTCTATTATTTCTTCTTTATTTTTTGCTTTAGCAATATTACTTTGCATCAAAGCTATTTTTTCGTCATAACTTTCTAAATAATAATTGAAAAATTTCTCTTCTTGATTTAAGATATTAATTGTTTCTTTTTTATCTTTTTTTTCATTATGATATTTATAAAAGTTATTAAATGCAAAACTTGAAAATCCCAGTAATAAAACTGCAAAAACAATGAAGGCTAAAAAAAGTTTTATATAAAAAGAGATTTTCATTTTAATTTTCTTCTTTATCTAATTTTATGTAATAAATTGTGTAATATTCATTGTTATTACACCAAAATAAACCTTTGTTTTTTTCTATAAAAAGTTTTGATAAATATAAAGGTGTATCAAAATATTTTTCTTCAGAATTTAAAATTTCATTTATAATATTTTTTTTATTTATCCCTTTTATATTATCTTCAATTTTTATTATAACATCGTTTTGTTTATCTGTATTTTCAAAAATTGCTGTTATATATATTGTTACATTATCTTCACTGTTTAACTTTGAATATTCAATTGTATTTTTTATTATATTCATTATAATATTTTTTAATTCATTAAAAGAAATATTCATATTTATTTCTGGTTTAATATCAAATTTAACTTTAATATTTTGATTTTTCAATTCTTCTTTCAAACTAAAAATTGATTCACTTACAACTGATAAAAGATTTGTTTTTTCTCTATTTCTTGTACTAAAAAGATATTTGATTTCATTTAACATATCTGATAAATTTTTTAATTCAGTTTCAACATTTTTTTCAATATCAAATAATGAATTTTTATCTAAATTAATATTTTTTATTTTATTTAATTTTTGAATCTCAAAAGATATTTTAGAAATTGGGATTTTCCATTGATGAGCAAGAGAATCTAAAATTTTTGACATTAATTGAACTTTTGTTGTATCAACTAAAGATTTATCTTTAATTTTTATATCATTTAATTTATTTGATAAATCTTCTTTTAACAATCTATTTATTTTTTCAAGTTGTTTTGTATCTGTAATATTAACTCTAATTGAACTATAACCTTCAATTTCATTATTGTTGTCATATCTTGGAAAAATCACCGCTTTTACCCAATAAGAATTTCCAAACTTATCTTGGTTTTTTATTTCACCTTCCCAAATTTTACTTATTTTTAAATCTTTCCATAAATTTTCAAAAAATATTTTTGAGACATCTGAGTGTTTTAAAATATTTATATTTTTTCCTATAACTTCTTCTTTTGAATAACCTGATAATTTGTAGAAAGGTTTTGTTGCAAAAATTATATTTCCATCTAAATCAGTTTCAACTTTGATAATATAATTATCTATTTGATTAAATAATTCTTGATATTTTTTATTCGAAATATTTCTTTGCATTTTTAAATAATTTGCTCTAAAAAGAAGAAAAAATATGAATAAAAGTACCAAAATTAGGATTAACAATAAATTATTAACATATTCATCTATTTGTGCTAATTCATTATTTTTATCTTTATCATATGCTAATAAATAGATATTATTTTTATAAAAATCTGAACTGTATAATGGTATAAAAATAATTGGTATTTTAGTTTTATTCTCTTTTAAAAAAAATAGAATTTCTTTTTTATTATTTAAATCTAAAAACAATTTTTCTTTTTTATTTTTTGAAATATTAAAGAAAAAATCTTCGTTTAAATGAAAATTATCAGAGATTACTTCTCTATAGTTTAGATTTGTCTCTTTTTCCAATTCTTTAATCAATAGATCAAAATTAAACTCTAAATTTATTACTCCAATAAATTCTAATTTTTCATCAAAAATTGGTTTAGAAAATTGTAAAAGAATTTTGTTATTTTGTAATTTATAATTTGATAATTCTTTTTTATTTTTTATTACATTTTCCACAGTTTTTGAAGTAAAATTATCTTTTGAATTTTCTTTCATACTTAAAATTAAATCATTATTAGTAGAGTAAAAACTAGCTTCTTCTAAACCTAAGGTTTTATAAAATATGAAACTATTTTCAAAATTGTTATAAATTTCATTTGATAAAAGGGTTAAATCCAAATTATTTTTATTCTTTAAAATTTCAATAAGTTTTTTCTCTTTGATAAATTCATTGAAATAAATTAATTCAGAATTATTTTTATAATTATTAAAATATATTGAATATTCTTTACTTACAAACTTTTTATAATTTTCCAAAGAGTCTTCAAACTTCTTTTCTTCAAAATTATTTAAAGTTAATATAAGTAAAAAAAAAGAGAGTATAAAATAAAAAAAATACCTAATTTTTAGGTTTTTATTATTCATTTATTATGACTCTAAAACTTCTATTATCTTTTTTTCTAAAAGTTGTAAAGAATCAAAAGGTTTCATTACATAGTTTGTAGCACCTTCTTTATGAGATTTTAAAACTTTATCTAATGTTGAATATGCAGTCATCATGATAACTTTTTGAGAATCATCTTTTGCTTTGATTTTTTCTAATACTTCCAAGCCATTCATTTGAGGCATCATAATATCCAAAAGGATTACATCAAAATTATTTGTTTCAATAGAGCCCAAAGCTGAAACAGGATTTGAATATGTTGATACAGAAAAATTTGGATTTCTTGCCAGAAATCTACTTAACACATTTAAAATTTCTGTTTCATCATCAATAATTGCTATTGAATATCTTTTACTCATCTTATTTTCCTTCAAATAATTTTTTTGCGGCTTCTTTCATAACCAAGTCATTTTTTTCTTCTAAAATCTTATCTAAATAGATAAATACTTGTTCACTTCCTTGTTCTACCAATTCTATTTTATCTTCAATTAATTGTTTTGAACAAGAAACACTATGTCCTGAACACTCTTTTGCTAAAAGATTTGCTTCATGATGAACAATATGATGATGTTTTTCTAATCCTTTATATGATGGAACATAACTAAATTGTTCTTTTCCTAAACCTGTATCATACCATTTTCCTAATCTACAACTATGATGGTCAACTGGTTTAAAGTTATGTTCTCCACCAAAAATTAATTGGTATAAATTATTTTTATAAATAACATGGTCTAATTTTGCAAGGTTTATAAATATTTTATTTGAAATACTTTCTACTTCATAAACTGATCTATTTGAATTTTTTTGGAAAGTATTCATTAGTTTACTTAAAATATCAATTCTTGATTTAGTAACATTTACAACATCAGATACAGTTTCAGAACTACTTTTTATCTTTTCAGTTTCATTTTGAATTGAAGTAACTACATCTTTTATTTGTTTTGCAGCATCTGCACTTCTTGTTGCAAGATTTCGTACTTCAGCAGCAACTACAGCAAATCCTTTTCCTGCTTCTCCTGCTGTTGCTGCTTCAACTGCTGCATTTAAAGATAGAATATTTGTTTGAAATGCAATTTCTTGAATTATATTAATAACTTGTGCAATATCTTTACTTTTTGTAACTAATGATGTAACAACATCATTTTCAACTTCTATTTCTTTATGTAAATTATTTGTATCAACAACTATTTCGTTAATTAAATTTAAACCTTCAGTTGAACCATTTGCTGTTTCTTTAGATTCTTTTGACATTTCTTGTAATTCATCCAATAAACTTAAATAAGTTTGTTGAGTTGTATCTAATGATTTTGTCATATTTTTATTGTGTCTTGATAATAAACCACCATCTTTATTATCATGAATAGAAGTTTTTCGTAATGAAACTATTTTATAATTCTCATAATTTTTTACTTCAATATTTGCTTCACAATCTTCCATAATCAAACGATTACTTCCATTTAGAACTGCTTCTAAAACAATTGAATAATCTTTGATATTTGAACTTGCTAATTTGTTTGCAAAAAATAGTTCATTTTTTTCACCAAAAACAACTAAACCTTCTTCTTGTGAAAAAGAAGCTATTTCTTTGAATAATTGAATAGATTTTTCATTATTGTTTGTTAAATCTTTTATTCTTTCAGAACTACTTTGTTCAATATCTGAAATTTTTGCAATTTCTGAATCTTTTTTTTCTAGTTGATTTTTTAATTCTTCAACCTCTTTTTCTAAACGAATAATTTTATCTTCCAAATTCTTATTACCAAAAAACATACCAAACCTCAATACACAGTGATTTAATAAATATAATAACTAAAATTCTATAAATATATACTAAAAATAACGTTAAATACTATTTAGTTGTTTTGCACAAACAATCGCTTCACTAAAAGCTATTTGAAAATTAAAGCCACCCAATTCACCAGTTATATTGAGACATTCACCAATAAAATAAAGATTTTTTCGTTTTAAGCTTTCAAAAGTGTTATGATTTATTTCATCTGTATTTATTCCACCTTTTGTTACCTCAGCCTTTGAATAACCAAAATTACCAGCAGGTGAAAATTCATAATTTTTTAATAACTTTAATTTTTCTAATTCTAAACTTGTTAATTTTGAAGTTGCTTTATCTTCAAGTTCAATAGAGTTTAAAAATTCTTGGATAAATCTTTTTGGAAGAGGTAAAGCTGAAGAGATATTTTTATTTCCAACTAAAAAACTTTCTAATCTTTTTTTAGGTAAAAAATCGATTAATATTTTTCCTTTTTTCCAATACAAAGATGTACTCAAAATAACAGGACCTGAACAACCTTTATGTGCAAATAAAAGTGAACCTTCAAAATATTTTCCTTCAACAGAAGTTATAACATTTGTAGAAATACCTGCAAGATTTTTAAACCAAAACTGCTCTTTTTGTACAGTAAATCCAACAAGTGCAGGTTCAAGTTTTATTATAGAGTGTCCAAATTTTTTTGCAATATCAAAACCAATAGAACTAGCTCCTAAAACTGGATAAGACAAACCTCCACTTGCAACTACAAGTTTTTTTGCTTCTATTATTTTTGAATCTGTTTTTATTTTATAAACTTCATCAAAATCTACATCTAAAACTGTTGTTCCTAAATATTTTTTTACATGAGTAGTGAGTTTTGTAAACATATCAATAACATCTTGACTAGAATTACAAAAATATGTTCCTTTTACAATTTTTGGATTAATTTTGGGAAAAACTTGATTTTTATTTAAAAAAGCTAATAAATCATCTTTTGAGAATTTTTTTAATAACTCTTTTACAAACTCTTCATCACCTAAATAGTTTTTATATGTTACTAGCTCATTTGTGATATTACATTTTGCTCCACCACTTACTTTTACTTTAGGAGCAAGTTTTAGACTTGTATCAATTAAACAGATATTTTTATATTTTTTTTTATTTAAATTTGAAGCAAGCATCAAAGCACTTGCTCCTGCTCCAATAATTGCTATATCGTAGATGATTTATCCTTTTTACAAATAAATCTATTTATTCCATCAACATATTCATATTCTAAAATATATCCATTTGCTTTTAAAATATTATGAACTATATATAATCCTAAACCAAAAGAGTCTTTTGATTTATCTTCATTTGAGAAAAATGGTTCAAAGTATCTTTCAAATGGTTCGTCTAAAGCTTTTCCTTCATTTTCAAAGATTATATTTTCATCTTCATTTTTTATAATAACTTCTTTATTTGGTGAATATTTAACGGCATTATCTATTAAATTCTTAATTGCAATTGAGAATAATTTAAAATTAACCTCTAATTTTTTATTTTCATATTTTGAAATAATATGCTCATCTTCAATCATTAAAATATCTTTTGCATTATCTACAATATCATCTAAAAAATAAAATTTTTTCTCTATGTTTTTTGAACTTGAAATCAATTCTTCTATGGAAGCAAATTCATTGATCAATGATTCCAATCGATTAAATACAGATTTTAATTTTTCATTATTTTGTTCATTTTGTTCTAATGAAGTTAAAAATTTACCTTTTGTTATTGGAGTTTTTAATTCATGCATAATATTTCTAATAAAGATATTTCTAGCTTCTTTTAGACTTTTTAATTTTTCTGCTGACTTTTTAAATTCATTGGCCAAAAGAGAAACTTCATCTTTACCTTTAAGATTACAGCACTCAAAATCAAAGTTCTCATCACCTAAAGTTTTTACTTTGTCTTTTAATATTTTCAAAGGCATCAGTTTTCGTAAAGTGATTAAATAAATTAAAATAATAGTTATCAATAAAATCGTAAATACTAAAATAATATAGATATGACTGTTGCTGTTTATAGTATTTTCATCTTTTATTAAAACTGTATCACCTTTTCTTTTCATATAAACATAATTCGTATCATTTAGATTTAAGATTCTAAAAATATCATTACTTTTTGGATGGATTCTTTCAAATAAAACTTTTGTTTTATGATTATATGTAATACTATTTATATCTGACATTTCTGTCAAAAGGCTATAATTCATTTCAGTTAAATTTTTTATAAAAATATCATCAAATTTAAAATCTTGTCTATTTACCATTTTTGAAACAGGCATATATTTATCTAAAAGACGTCCTTCTTTCATCCTAAAATCATGAGTTAAAAGTATTAAAAAACTGATACCTACTAAAAGTATCGATATTATAAAACTTACTGCTATTGTAAAAAATATTGATTGTCTATTCATTGTATAAATTTATATCCCATTCCTCTAATTGTATGTAAATATTGTGGTTCTTTTGGATTCTCTTCTATTTTATGTCTAATTCTATTTATTATAACTGCCAAAGAACCAGAACTTTCATAATCTTGATTTAATATATCTGAATTTTCAAAAATATCTTCTCTACTTATTACAAAACCTTCTCTTTTTAATAAAAGTGATAATACTTCAAACTCACCAGCTGTTAGTTTTATATATTTACCATTTTTTGTAATCTCTTTTTTTTCTTCATTAAGTACAAATATTTTATTTTTCGATTCATCTTCTTGAATATTTGAGTGATTAAATCTTCGTAAAATAGTTTTTATTCTAACTTCCAATTCTCTTGGATCATAAGGTTTTGGTAAATAATCATCTGCTCCCATTTTAAGTGCTGTTACTTTATCAGTGATATCACTTCTTGCACTTGAAATGATAATTGGGATATCAAAATCTTTTACTATTGCTTTACAAACATCTAATCCATCCATTCCAGGAAGTGTTAAATCTAAAATAATCAAATCATATTTGTTTATTTTTAAAGCCGAAAGAGCCAAATATGGCTCTTCGAAATTAGTAACTTCCATATTAAATTGCTTTAAATACTGGCATAGAACTTCTGCTAATTCTAAATCATCCTCTATCATTGCAATTTTTATCAAAATTTACCCTTTAATTCTATCTTGGAATCTTTGTTCCATTTTTTCTTTTCTTAAATCCATTAGAACTTTTAATTGTTCTTTTTGTTTATCACTTAATACAGCATATGATTTTTCAATTACATCTGCTTGAGATTTTAACATATTATCTCTTTTTTCACTCATAATCTGAATATATTTAGCTTTATCAAAACCTTCTTTTGTAAATGCTTCGTCAAAAGTTTTATCATTTTTTCTACTATTTTCAATGATTTTTTTGATTTGATTTTCTTGATCTGCTGTTAAGTTTAGCTCTTTAAATATTCCAAAAATATGATTTTCACCTCTTAGTCCATTTTTAGAAAATTTACCTTTTTCCATCATACATTTAAAATCACCTTTTCTCATATCATCTTTTTTACTCATTTCACCATTTGCTGCATATAATCCACCTGTAAAAAGTGAAGCTATCACTAATCCTGAAACTATCTTATTTTTAATTTTCATTTTAAATCCTTTATATTTGATATATGAAATTATGACAGAGTGAATTTAACCATTTTTAAATTTTATCTTAACGATTTTTTAATGAATAATAAAAAATTCTAATATCAGAAAATAATGTAACTTTAGATAGAATACGCATAAAAAAAATAAAAGAATAATAGTACGTGAAATTATCAAAATTTATAAGAAGATTTATCTTTATTACTGCCTTTACATCAGCTTTATCAGCTTTTTTAATATCAATTCTATATCAATACAATAATTTTGAGAATGACAGCCTACATATCAAAAATGAATTAACTGAATTAAAAAAAAGAGAAATAAAACAAGAAGTATTAACTGTTTATAAACTAATTGACTATAGAGAGAGTTTATTAAATAAATCAAAAGAAAAATTATCAGCAGAAGAGTTTGAGGAATTAAGAAAAAAAAATCAGGATGAACTTCTTGATTGGATAGCTTCACTAAGATTTGAAAATAGTGGTTATATTTTTGTAAATTCAACAGATGGTAAAACTTTAGTTTTTGAAGGTAAAAAAGTAGATAATCCAAAAGCGCATCCTTATCCTAATCTTTTCAAACAACAAATTGAAGCAATAAATCATAATGAAGGTTTTTTTTCATATAAATTTAAAAAGTTAAATACAGTTGAAGAATTTGATAAAGTATCATTTGTAAAAAAATATGAAAAATATGATTGGATTATTGGCTGTGGAGTTTATTTAGATGAAGTTCAAAAAGAATTAAATAGAAAAGAAGAAGTATTTAATCAAACAATTAATTATCAAATAAAATCTATTCTAGTAATTTTTATTTTAATTCTAATTTCTATCTATTTTATTTCAGAAAAAATATCAAAATATATTAATAACAATATAGATACGCTTATTTATTCTTTCAAAAAAGCTTCAAAAAACAATGAAAAAATAAATACAAATGATTTAACATACAAAGAATTTATACTTCTTGCAAATAATTTAAATAGTATTTTAGAAAATAAAAATAAAGTAGAAAAAAGACTTCAAGATTACATCCAAATTGTAAATCAAAATGTAATTATTTCTTCAACAACAAAAGAAGGAATTATTACAGATGTAAGTGAAGCTTTTTGTGATATTTCAGGTTTTTCAAGAAAAGAGTTAATTGGGAAAAGCCATAATATAGTAAGACATCCAGATACACCAAATGAATTTTATGAAGAGATGTGGAATACTTTGTTAAGTGGAAAGAGTTGGAACGGTGAAATAAAAAATAAAAATAAATCTGGAAATGATTATTGGGTTTATGCAATTATAAAACCTGTTATAAAAAACAAAGAAATTCGTGGTTTTACAGCAATTAGATCAAATATTACAAACAAAAAATATATCGAACAACTCTCTATTACTGATGAATTAACTCATCTTTATAATAGAAGATTTTTTAATACTAAAATCCTTGAAGAGATGAATAGAGCAAAAAGAGAAAAGAATTATCTATCTTTACTCATCATTGATGTTGATTATTTCAAACAATATAATGATACTTATGGTCATCAACAAGGAGATGTTATATTAGAAAAAGTTGCATCCGTTTTAAAAAATAGAACAAATAGAGCAAGTGATTTTGCATTTAGATTAGGTGGAGAAGAGTTTGCAATAATAACTACTTTAGAAAAAGAAAAAGCTATTGAATTTGCTGAAGTTATAAGAAATGATATTGAAGAGCTTAAAATTGAACACAAATCAAGTACTATCTCAAAACACTTAACTATTTCTATTGGATTAGTTTCAAAATATGCAATAGATATAGAAAATAGTGATAAACTTTATAAAGAAGCTGATGATAACCTTTATATAGCAAAAAAACAAGGTAGAAATTCAATTCACTATAATGAAGATAAATGAAGATAAATGAAGATAAATGAAAATAAGAATAGGAACATTTAATCTTTTTCAGTTTGTTGAACCTCCTTTTTCTTGGTATACAAAAAAAGAGAAATTTACAGATAAAGAGTGGGAAAAAAAAACAGCTTGGATAAAAAAACAAATTCAAGTTATGAACTGTGATATTATTGGTTTTCAAGAAGTTTTTTCCAAAAATGCTTTAAAAGAGTTATTATTAGAATTAGGTTTTAAATACTTTAAAACTATTGATAAAGCAAAAATTGATAAAAAGAACGACTTGATTTATATAAGTACAACTGTTGCTCTTGCTTCAAAATTTCCTATTAAAAATCTAAAAAAAGTTGAAACAGATTTTTCAACATTAAAAAAACATAATATTGAAGGCTTTTTCAGATTTGCAAGAGAACCAATAAAAGCTACTATTATTTTACAAAATCAAAAAGAGATAAATTTTTACGTTTGTCATTTAAAATCAAATAGAGAAAATGAATTTGAATATATTTTTACAAAAACTGATAAATTAGAAGATAAACTAAAAAAAGTTGAAGTTGCTTTAAAAAATAACTACTCTTTATCTTTAAAACAAAGACTTTGTGAAGCAAGTTCTTTATACTCAGATATAAAAACAAATAGAAATCCTTCTATTTTAGTATGTGATTTAAATGATAAAGAATTTTCTTTAACAATTGATGCTTTAACAAATAAAAAATATCATGAGGAAAATCTAAAAAAAGATGATTTTTTACTTTTAGATGCTTATCATCTACATAAAATAAAAGTAATAAATCCCCATCCTGAGTTTAAAGGTGTAAAAAGAACTCCAACAAGTTATTTTGCTGGAAAAGGAAATGTTTTAGATTATATATTTGTTTCTAAGCACTTTAATAAAAACAATAAATTTCATATAGGGAAAATTACATCTTATGAAATTTTTGATGAACATTTACAAAAAAATCAGAATGGCTCACTTTTAAAAAGTGATCATGCACAAATTGTATGTGAAATTGAAATAAATCAATAATAGACACTTTTTATACACTTCTATTTAGTATAATTCCAAATAATAAATTTTTAATAGTTTATTATTAAGGGCATTTTTATAGATATAAACTACTTTAACTCGTTCAAGCTCTTCCTAATTAAAAAAAGAGAAAGTGTGCTTTCTTTCTCTTTTTTTATTTTTTTTCTTTTGGTGTTTTTTTATTCCATTTTTTGTATGCTCTAAAAAATGAGCTAGGTTCACTATACCCCAACATAAAAGAGATATTTGATAAATCCATTTTTGTATTATGTATGTAATGTTCAGCTAATTTTTGTCTGATTTTATTTAATGCATCTCTAAAAGTTTTATTTTCAGCTTTTAGATAGTTTTGTAAAGTTCTTGGAGTTGTTCCCAAATTTGATGAGATTAAATTTATAGTTATCTCTTTTTCTCCAATATTCTTAAAAATCTCTTTTTCTACTTTTGAATACCAAGATTTTAACTCTTGCTCATCTAAAATCTTTTTTGCTTCATTTTCAAAATATTCAAGCATTGAAGAGTTTGAATTTTTAACAGGAATATCCAAATTATCTTTTTTAAAAAATATTGCATTTTCATCTTTACTAAAAAATATATTTTCACCAAAGATTTCTTTATATTCATTTACATTTTCATCAATACTTTGTGAAAAATATGTAAATTCTGGAAATACCTTTTCTCCTAAAATCTGAGTTAAAATTGAAACTATCGAAGATAAATGAACTTGCGCATGAAAACTAGGAACTGGAATCATTGGATTTTCATTTATATAAATTGCTAATTTATAATAAACCTCATCCTCAAAAAAATGAAATTTAAAATATCCACTAATCAATTTTTGATAAGCATTAAATTTTTCAATCATCTCTTTTAAATTATTTGTATTTAAAAGTAAATATCCTAATAATCCTAATGATTGATAAGAAACAGCTTGTCCAATATGTAAAGCTAATGCTTTATTATTTGATTTTTTCATACAATATTTAAATATGCAAGATAAATTTTTACTATCTATTTTTCCATCTATTTTAGTTAAATCATTTATTGGTAAATTAACTTGTTCTAACATATTTCCTATTGAAATATTTGTTATTTTTTCTAAAGCTTTTAATACATAATGAAATGTAACAGTTGATAATTCTGTCATATTTACCTTTATTTTCGTAAAATGTCACTAATTCTTCACATTATAACATAGGGAATTTTTTTAATAAAAGTAAAATTGTATATAAAATAATTGTAGGGGGATTTTTTATGTCAAATAATGATATCAGAATAGATGAAAGGTATATAAGCTTTAAAAACATAAATTGTTTTGAAAATGCTTGTTGTGTGATTGATAATATGCTTAGGGTTCTTGAAAACCCAAAAAATATGAATATCTATTGGAAAAAAATAGTTCCAATGATTCCAAAAGCATATTATACAAGAGACCCAAAAGATGATGAAAAAGAGGCTGTTTTATATCTTGTATGTTCAAATTCTTTTTATCTTGATGAACTTTTTGAAAAAGCAAATGACGAAAAAGGAATGAAAGCTTTAAGTGTTTGTGAATTGGAGTGTTGTTAAATATTTTAACTTAGAGATTTAAATAAAATTTATTAAAATCTCTAACTTTATATAAATTAAATTACTTCTGAATAATTTTTTTCAATACTAAAAGTTTAAGTTCTTCATTTGTATTTTCTTTCCAATACTCTGATTTTGGGAACTCTATAAAACTATTTGTATTTAAATATCCTCTTCTAATATAATATTGCATTAATTCTGTTCTTGTAGATATTACTTCCATTATAAAAGTAGATTTTTTCCAAAGTTTAGATGAGCTATTTTCTGCAAATTCTAAAAGTTTTTTTCCTATTCCACTTGCTTGAGATTTTGTATCAACAGCAAAAAGTCCAATGTGAATATTTTCACCTTCAAGTTTGGCTTGAATAGTTCCAACTATTTTATTATCAATTTTTGCAATATATGTTTTTGTATCTTTTTCTTCTAAAATTTCTTTCATCATATTCTCATTTACTCTAATTCCACTTAGTAAATGAGATTCAGTAGTCCAAGCATTATCTTTTTTTTCTGCTCTATAAGCTTGATTTATTAAAACAATAACTTCTTTTATATCTTCTTTTTGTAGTTCTTTAAACTCTAAATTCAATGATTTCCTTTTTATTTTCTCAAATACTTCAAAGTTGTATTTATAATATCGTCATCATCACGACTTGGTGATTTTATACTCTCTTTTGTATCATCAGCTTTTGTGAATGTAATATTCATTTCATATGAACTAATTGTTTGAATTCCAAGTTTTAAAGCTAAAATTTTTATGATAATTAACTCTATAAACTGTTTTGTTACAACATCAGGTTTTCCAAATCTATCTTCCATTTCTTCTTCAATAGTATAAACTTCTTGAATATCAGTTGCCTTACTCAATCTTCTATAAAGTTCAAGTCTTACTCTATCTTCATGGATATAATCATCACTAATATAAGCAGAAATTGCTAACTTAATATCAACTGATTTTTTCTCTGGTTTATCATCTCCACTAAGACTAGCAAGTGCATCTTCTAACATTTTTAAATATAAACCATATCCTATTTGTTTTATATGTCCACTTTGGGCTTCGCCTATGATATTTCCACCACCTCTGATTTCTAAATCTTGGTGAGCTAAGGCTGTTCCACTTCCTAAGTATGAGTTTGATTCAAGGGCAACAAGTCTTTTTACAGCATCATCAGTTATTGATTTTTTATCATCAACTATGTAGTAACAATATCCTTCTTTATTACTTCGTCCAACTCTTCCTCGAAGCTGATGTAAATCTGCAATTCCAAATCTATCTGCACCATCAATTATGATTGAATTTGCATTTGGCAAATGGATTCCTGATTCAACTATTGAAGTTGCAAGTAAAATATCGAACTCTTTATTTTCAAAGGCTTCGATAATTTTTTCAGCATTTTCAGGTTTTATTTGAGAGTGAATAATATCTATTTTGATATTTGGAGCAATAGCTTCAATATCAGCTTTTTTTGCTTCAATTGAAGCTATATTATTGTGAACATAAAATAGTTGTCCACCTCTTCTTTTTTCTCTTAAGATTATCTCTTTGATTAGTTTTTCACTATACTCTTTTACATAAGTTCTAACACCTAGTCTTTCACTTGGAGGTGTTAGAAGTGAACTCATACCTTTTAGTTTTGATAAAGCTAGATTTAGAGTTCTTGGGATTGGAGTTGCACTCATAGAAAAAATATGTACATCTTCTCTTAAATGTTTTAATTTTTCTTTTTGTTTTACACCAAATTTATGCTCTTCATCGATGATAACTAAAGCTAAATTAGAAGTTTTTATATCAAGTAAAGAGTGAGTTCCAATAACAAGTTTTATATCACCGTTTTCTAAACCTTTTTTAATACTTGTTTTCTCTTTGGCTGTTGTTTTTCCATCAAGTTTAGCAACTCTTATTCCAAAACTATCAAGTCTTTTTTGAATACTATGATAGTGTTGCGTTGCAAGAAGTGTTGTAGGGCATACAAATATTGCTTGATAACCATCTAAAATAACTGCTAATAATGCATTCATAGCAACTTCTGTTTTTCCAAAACCAACATCACCTGAAAGAAGTCTATCCATAACTCGACCACTACTTAAATCATTAAATATCTCTTTGATACTTCTTTTTTGGTCTTTTGTATATTCAAATCCAGCACTTTTTGGAAAATCTTCAAGAATTTTTTTATCTGTATTGATTTTTATACCATTTACAAGTTCTCTTGCAGCTGCAAGTTTTATAATATCATTTGCAATTGCAAAAAGTCTATCTTTGACTTTTTCTTTTAGTTTCGCAAAGCTTCCCTTACCAAGTTTATCAACAACTGCATAAGAGTTTCCATCAGCAACATATCTATCTATTAAATCGATATTTTCAACAGGAATTAAAAGTTTATCTTCACCTTGATATTGAACAATAACAAAATCTCTTTTAGCCCCCATAACAGTAACAGGTTCAATTCCTTTGTATTGACCAATACCATGTTTTTCATGTACTACAAAATCATTATATTGAAGTTCATCAAGTACAAGTTTTACTTTTTTCTTTCTTCGTTTTTTTATCTCTTTATTTAAAGAGATTATGACTTCTTCATCACTTACAAGATTTATGATTTGATTATCAAAAACATATTTGATATTTTTATCACTTAAATCTAACTCATAACCTTTTACTTTGGCTTCAGTTCCTGAAATAATAGTGATTTTTTTATCTTTATGAAAAGAGATAAACTCTTTTACATTTGCTGGATTTATCTCTTGATACTTTTTACTATTATAAATTTGTGGAGTTAATAAAAATTTATCTTTATTTATTCTTTTTTCTTCAAAAACATAAACTTCATCTAACTCTTCTAAAGCTTCTTGAGTGATAAATGAACTTAAATTTTGAGCTAAATATTCACCTAAATCATTTAAATACCAAAATCCTAAAGAGTGAATATCTTTTATAAAAGCATCACTTGATACTGTTTGAACTTGTTCATTTATCTCTTCAAAAGATGCTTCATCAAGTGCCAAAAATGCAGGATTTATAGAAAAACTCTCTATTTCCTCTTTTGAAGATTTTTGATCTTCAATATCAAATTTTCGGATACTCTCAACTTCATCATCAAATAAACTCACCCGATATCCAAAATCACTTCCAAGTGGACAAATATCAATAATATCACCACGAATTGATACTTCTGCTTCACTTGTTACAATATCTACAAAATAATATCCCCAATTGTAAAGTTTTGATTTTAATTCCTCTAAATGTAAAGTATCTGCAAAATTTATTGTAAAACTTTCAAAACATTTTTCTTTTGGAAGAGGATAAGAGATAGTTCGTATTGGAGAAATTAATATTTTATCTTGTTTTTTATATGAATAATAATCACCTAAAGTTTTAGTTATTTCATGTAATTCTTCACTAAAAGAGAGTAAATCATCTCCAAAATTTGCTCTAAAATCAGCTAATAAAAAAGGTTTAAATCCTAAGTAAGAAACTATATCAGAAGCTATTTGAGCTTGTCTATCATCATTTACGATTAAAAGTTGGCACTCTTTTAGTCGTTTTTCATCTTTTAAATTTTTTAAAAATTCATAAATATTTTTCACTATTTTTCTACTTGTACTAACTCAAAATCATTTGTTTCTTTATCATAATAATATGTAGGATAAGGTGTTTCATTTAATAAAAAAATCAAATTTGCATCATTAAATTTATTTTTTTGAAGCCCTTTTTTAAAAATTTCTAAAATATATGCTTTTGTAGAAAATGTTGTAGTTTTAGAGTGAGCTGTATAAACAAAATCTTCACCTTCAACTGGTTTAAAGCCCTCTTTTTTTACATGTTTTTCAAACTTTTCTTTATCTTCCAATCCACCAACATCAAGTAAAACTAATACTTCTATTCCATCCATAAATATCCCCAAAAAATTTTTGGATAATTCTAACATATAAAAGTTTTGTTATTGATTGTAATAAACATTAGCAAAAATTATAAATTTAATGTAAAATTATATTTAAATAATATTCTTTATAATAAGATATATATTATTAATTTCATTTCAAAGGATTTAAAATGAACTATGAATTATTGAGTAAACTTTCTATGGAAGAAGCAGAAAAATATAAAAATGAAGCTCTAATCTTAAAAAAAAGAAATGAAATATTACACAATGAGATTGAAACTCTTAATTTAAAAATAAAAAAACTTGAAGAAGAGAAACAAAGTTTAGAAAAAGATATAGAAGCATATAAAAATGCTTTAGAATTTAAAGAAGAAAAGCAAAAAGAACATTTTACTTACTATTCGTGAGGATTAAAATAAATCCTCACATTTTAAGCAACTAAGGCACTAACCAATCCAATCACTCCACCAAAAACGGCTCCCCAAATAACTAACCAACCTAAATGTTCTTTGATTAAATTTTGAACTAACTCTTTTACCATTTTAGGTGTAAGCTCTTCAAGTCTTGCATTTACTATTTTGCTTAGTTTTTCATATATATCAGCACTTAAATCTTCTGATTTTAAAGCTTCATTTACTACTTCTTGAAAAGTATCACTAGCAGTTATTGAGATTATTGAAGCTTGAAGTTTTTTTGTAAATGGTTCTCTAAGAGGTTCTAAAGCTGCTTCACCTCCAAACATTCCTAACATTCCACCAAAAGATGACTGCATAACAGATTCTTTTAAAGATTCATATGCTGGTGAAAAATCTGTTTTATTTAAGATTTTTTCAAAGTCTATTGTTTTTTTTGCACTAGATACTTCTTCTTGAAAAAATTTTGTAAGGTTTTCAGGTGTAAAAAATTGGTTCATCAAAAGATTATGAATTGATTGTTTAAAAGTAGAAAATTTACTTTCTATTACTCCACTTCCATATAAAAAAGGAACTTTTTCAAACAACATATGAATTGCAAGTGTATTTGTCACTGCTCCACTTAAAGCAAAAATCCCAATCATATAAATCACATTGTTGTCATTTGAATAACCATAAGCCATGATTAAAACGGTGATTATATTCGTTATGTCAGTTCTGTTCATGATAAATCTTCCTTATGTAAATAAGGAAGATTTTATCATAAGTTTATGAAGTGTTTCATAAACTAAATATCAATAATTATTTAATTTGCACTTAAATCCAAACCATTAATAATATATAAAACATTACTATCAATTACTGATTTATTTGTATCAAGATATTTTTGTTCTAAAATACCATCTGTTGCTGTTACAGCAAAATCATCATCATTTAAAACACCAAGTGTTGAGTTATTAATAAGCCATAAACCTTCCATTTTATCATGAGGATAGTTTGTTTTTGCAACCATATCTAACACTAAAATTTTTTCAACTGGTTTGATTCCTTTTGATTCTAATCCAGACCAACCATTTGCTAATACATACTCTTCTAATGTACTTCCATCAATTGTTAATCCTAAAGTTGCATCTTGAACCATATTTGTACCTAATGTAACATTTTCAAGTTCAGTACCTGAACTTAATTTGATTTTATATACATTTTTTTGAGTATTTTCAACACCTGAATCTTGTAAGAAATTTTCATCTCTTTCTAATACTAAGAAAGTATCATTATCAATTGCTACTAATTCAGAGTTTGCATTTTGTTTTTTCTCTTGTTTGTATAAATATTGTTTTACTGTTCCATCTTCTAAGTTAATAGCTACAATTCTTGTAATATCAAGATTTTTAACTAAACTTGATGGATTATACATTGTTGATTGCATAATTCCAACTAAAGTTTTTTGATCAGGTGTTATTGCTAAACCTTCCATTCCTCTATTTGCTCTTCTATTTGCAAATTCTGCTGGTAAAGTATATTTGTTTCTTGAATCACTTGCAAATGGATTAATTCTTTCTATCTCTTTTCCTGTTGCATCATAATGAACAATATGTGGTCCATATTCATCACTAATCCAGAAAGTTCCATCTTTTAATACAGCTAATCCTTCACTATCTAAACCATAATCATCTAATCTCATATTTCCTTTTGAATCAACAATTACATTTCCATTTATATCATAAGGAATTTCACCAGTTCCACCTAAAGCACTTGTATTTGGTAAACCTGTGATGTTATTTCCATCTCTATCTTTTAGTAAAATCTCTTTTGTTTTAACTACTTCCCCAGTTGAAGTTACTTTAAAATGTCCAATTCTTGGAGTATAATCAGGTAATGGGAATTTTTTACCTTTTCCTTCTGCTCCTGTAAAATCTGCATTTGGTCCTCTATCTGTTATTGCATAGAAACTATTTGCATCAGCAGGATCTGCTGACATAGCTGAACCATAACCACCATTTCTTATTTCAAAACTATTTCCTAAACCATCTGTTAAATCATTTCTTAATACTGTATAAGGTAATGACGCTCCATTTTTAAATACTTGTGGTGTACTATCTTTTAAATCAGTTAAGTTTTTAAATGGTCCAACATATCCATAAGCAGACTCTCCACCATCAGTTGTATTTAAATCTGGATGTTGAGTTACAACTCCTAAATAACTAAATCCATTTGCAAGATTTGGGAACCAGAATGCTGATGTTGTTTCTGCACCAAGTGGTGTAGTGAATGTTTTTGTTAATTCAGTTGTTTTTGTATTATAAGTCCAAACTACGTTGTTTTTGTGATAAGAAGTATCTTCTCCAATAACTAAAGTATTTGAATTTTCTAAGAAAGATAAATTATCTGGACTTGCTATTGCATTTACATCACAAGAATTTCCTGCATAAGCAGATGAGCTGTCATATGACGTTGGAATACCAGCAACTATACCTTGCATATTTTTAACAACATAAGTTGATGCAATTGCTGTATTTGAAGTATCTTTAACTTCTGAAGTTGAAACATCTAAAGAATAAACTGCACCACATTTGTTTGCAGCAATTTTAATATCGTTATTTCCACCTACATCGTATGAACTATTATCTTCCATACCTTTTCTAGCATCACTTATAGAAACATATAGTTTTCCTGCATTTTTATCAAAAGTAATACCTTCTTCTTTATTAAACTCAGTTGTTGCACCTTTTAATGCAGCATATCTTCTTACTTCTAATCTAGAAGCAGCTTTTTCCATTCCTGATTTAATTTTTAAACACTCTTGTCCAGCACTTGTGTTGATTGAAGTAAATCCTGAATCACAAGTTCCATTTGTAGCAGATACTGAATCAAAAATATCAGCAAAAGTTGGAGCATCATTTGTTGTCAAATCTCCATCTGGGTCTAAGATATTTTTAATTTCATCATTTGTTGCATGTCCTAAGTTAATCCAAGTTAAATCAGCACTTCCTGTTCCAACACCAGCTTCTGATGTTTGATTCCATTTTGCTGCGTATAAAGTTCCTGAACTTAAATCTTTTTCAACATCTGCAACAAACATAAATAATCCTACATTTGTTCCATCATCAGAAAGATATACAGTTTTATTATCTGGCATTACATAAGCTAACTCATGAGAAAATCTTCCCATAGCATAATGTTTTGAATATACTGGTTCATTATTTTCAATTTTAACTTCAGGTGTCCATCCATAATAATATGCACTATATGATTTTTCACCCCAATATTTTGCTAATTCTGTATAATAAGAGTTTCCATCTGGCGATTTTGCATCTGGCTCATACTCTTCTGAACTTAAATGAGAATTCCAAGGAGTTTTTTGACCAGCACAGTGTACAAATCCTCCAAATCCTGCTTTTTGTGAAATATATTTTAAAGTATCTGTTTTAGGTGTTAATTTACCTGTTGATGTATCTTGATTTAATTCAACCATATACATAGAACCCAATGCACATTCAAATTGAGAAATAGCAAAAAGTTTTCCATCAACATTGTGTAAAGATGTAAAGTCCATACCTGAACCTTCACCTGCATTTGTTCCATTACAAATATAAGGACTTCCATCACCAAATGTAATTGGATTATCTAAATAATCTTTTGATTGACCTAAGATTTCACTATTTCCAGTCATTGTAGTTTTCATAATTTCTGTATATGAAATATTTTGAGCTTCACCATTTACATAAGCTTTACTTGAAACTTGTTGAGTTAATTGTTCTTCATTTGTAATAGGAGTTGCTAACTCTTGAAATGATAAAGATACTTTTTTTGCAAATCTATTTGCTACATCAAATTTAATATTATCAATTTTTGAAACTATTGAATCTATACCTAATTTTGCTTTTAAATTATCAAATGTATCAAATACTAAAGGATTTGTTGTACTTCCTTCTATATCATCTGGTAATTCAAAAGTTTTTGGTAAATTATTTATATCATAAGTAATTCCAGTTTTTTGTGACATTTTAGCAATAATATAAGCTGAAAGCACTTCACTTGATACGCCTTCATTTTGATTTGCTAATTGAGCAATTGTAAGATTTGAACTAGGTGTTGCAGTTAAAGATTTTCCCCCAATAACAAATGTACAAGTTCCATTATCTTCGTAAGTAAATTTACCTTCTGATGTAGTTGTCCCAACAATAGAACCACATGTATAATCAATATTTGCTAAATATGGATTTAATTGTAAAGTCCCTGTACTTGTTGTAGTGGTAGGAGTATTATTATCAGAAGAAGATGAACTTCCACAACCAATAAATGTAAATGCAGCCAATAAAGAACATGCACTCAAACTTAAGTATTTTTTCTTCATTTATATTTCCTTTTAGAGTTTTTAAAACCGGATAATTATAAAAACAACAAATTACAAATTGATAACATTTATCAAAGTGGTATCCAAAGAAAAAAAATTAACTTATTAGAAAGACCTTTACAAAGGACTTCTTAGAAAAAAATAAATATATTAAAAACTAGAAGTGGTATCTTGATTAAAAGACTTTACTATACTTATGTTCAGGAGTTTGTCTTAAATAAAAGTCCAATTTTGTGGGTTTTATATCAGTTTTTATTAAAATAAAATCTTTTAAAAAGGGAAATTTTACATCTACTAAAGTTTCATCTTTTTCATTTAATAAATTTGCATTATATAAACCACATTTATTTTTACTATTACTTTGGCAAATTACCTTTGCTTCTTTTGTATTTTCATTATAAGAAACTTCTAATTCAATTGTATAATTTACAGGATGAGCAACTAAATTATAACTCATTAGTACAATCAATATTAATCCTTTTTTCATTTTGTAACTCCTATACAGTAATCATATTCACTTTTTTGAATATCTGTTTTTAAATTGGTTTTTAAATCTTCTAATTTATAAGCTAAATAAATTTTTTCATCCATTGTACAAAAAGTAGTTTCACCTTTTAATTCATAAGGGAAATCAAAATAGATAGTTAATTTTCTATTTTCATAAACTACATCTACATTTTGAGGAGTAATTTCAAACTCTTTTTCTTCGTTTTGTAAAAAAATATTGTAATTATTTGCTTTTAACTTATAAAAATTTGCTTTTAAAAATTCTTCTTTTTCATCTTTATCCAAAATCTTATTTTTATTTTTATCAAAATCAAACATTAAAATCTTCGAATTTAAAGCATCAAATTTCCAAAAATTTTTAACTATATTTTCATCTATTTGTAAACTTGAATCTAAAAAATAGTGAGGATGGGCATATAAATTTAAACCACAAAAAAATAAAGCTAGTTTCTTTTTCATACCAATAAAATAATTCCCATACTAAATAACAATAAAATTCCTAAATAGCTAATCTTATTTATTATTGCTTGCAAGTTTCTATTTTCTGAAGATTTTAGTTGAGAAGAGATAATTGCTGCAAGTGAGATTGTCAATCCCATTCCAATGCTCATAAAAATTGCACTTAAAATTCCAAGATTTATATACCCTAAAATTATAGAAAACAAAACTATTGACATAACTCCAGGACAAGGAACTATTCCTATTGACAAAGTCACAGCCAATAAACTTTTATTTCCAATTTTTTGTATTTTTTCTTCTTCATTTCTATCTTTATAAGTTTCATAGAGTAAAAATAAAGCTATTAAAATTATAAAAATTGCTGAAACTTTATACATATTTGTATTTATATCTGAAAAATATTTTGTGATTGTATTTTCAAAAAAGATATATAAAGTAAAAGTTATTAATAAAGCAGAAATTGTATGAATAATAGAAGTTAAAAATCCTGCTTTAAAAGCCTCTTTTATTTTTGTATTTTTTGTTAAGAAATAACTTGCGATTACCATTTTTCCATGACCTGGTCCTAAAGCATGAATTAATCCATAAAGAAAGGAAACAGCTAAAATATAAATAAACATACTTTCATCACCTGTTTCTAATCTATCAAAATAATCGCTTATTTGAAGATTTATTTTTTGTTGAGTTCCTATAACAAAGTTTAAAAAAGTATTATATAGTTCTATCATTTTAAAACCTTTTGAAGATTAGTCATTGTTCCTTTTTTTATCTCTTTATGAACATTTTGTGTAGGTTTTATATGAATATCTTTTCCATAAATATAACTTTGTTCATTTACTATTATTTTATATGCTTTATTTAATTCTAAAGCTCTTTGTTTTGAAAGAAGAATCAAATATGAAATATCATTTTTGATTTTTTCTAATTCTTCTAGTTTAAATTTCCATTCTTGAGTTAGTTCAAGTTGTGGATTTTCAAGTTTAAAAATCAAATCTTTTTCTATATTTTTTGTATCTTTTTGCCAATCTTTTTTGAAGAATTTATCCATAATTTCATCATTTGCTCTAAATTCATCTCCTGCACTATTTTCTTTTAAATATCTTACATACTCAGTTTGACCATTTTCTAGTTTTTTATCTGGAATATTTTTAAATCCCTTTTTACTCCAATGATACCAACCAGAATTAAAACTATCTTTTTCAAATTTTCTTTGATATACAAAAGTTGAATCAGCAGTTGAGCCAATATTACTATGACAGCCCATACAAGAAAGTGTTTCTTCATAACTTTGAGGTCTTAAATCTCCATTAGAATCTTCTATAAAACCTTGATAAAACCATCCTCTTTTATTATTTAATCCTGTTTCTAAATTTCCTTTATAAACATCTAATCTATCGGGAAAGTCATGTTTTTCTTTTATATCAGCTAAGCCTAAATTACTAAGTTGAGAATATGTATTCCAAGATGTTTTTTTTGCATATCTAAACTCTTTTAATCTACTTGACATTTTAATTTCATCATTTTTGTCAATATCAATATATCTAACGGTATGAGTAAATTCTGTTCCAATTGGATATAAACCAGGTGCAATTAAAAGTTCATTTTTTTCAAGTAATTCTTTTGCTAAACCTACATAACTCATAGAAAAATTTTTAAATTTCTTTGAATCAAAATCGTATTTAGGTTTAAGCCATTTGAAAACTATTTGTGTTGTTTTATCTAAAATTCCATTTTGATTTAAATCTACTCCAAATTTTTTTTCATCTATTTCATCTATATTTATAGTTTTTTGTTTGATTAAAGCTTCAATAATTGAAAGATTTAATTTATAAGTTTCTAAATCAAAATCACCTTTTTCATTACTTTGAAATGGCTTTGAAAGTCTAATCATCACATCATCAGTACTTCCATTTGTTGGCCAAAATGTTCCTAAAAATGGCTGATAAGCAAAAACTCTCCAACCTGTGAATTTTCCACTGTTATCTAAATCAAAACCCTCTTCATTAAAATTAAAATAAATATCAGGAATATAACCATCCCATTTTTTATTGTTATTAGCATCCCAAGTTTCATTTAGATTTTCAAGTTTTGATTTTAATATAATTTCACCATTTTGATTTTTATAATTATCAACTCTAATATATTTTAAAATCTCTTCATCACTAATCTTAGCTACTTCATTTGTTCTATCTTTAAAAAGATTTGTCCAAGGATTTTTTAAAGCATCTTTTGGAAAATCATAACCTTCTTGTAAATCAGCATCGCTTAGAGTGAAATTTGGTTCTTTATTTAAAGTATGACAGGAAAAACAGGGATTATAAAGAATATTTTCATTTTTTTCATCCACTGTTTTTGTATAACATTGACTAGGAATATATGCCGTTGTATTTAGTGCATTTGTAGATTTTAAATCCAATTCATTTGCAAATATTGAAGAAAATAAAATCATATTTCCTAGTAAAAAACTTCTTTTTATCATAAATAGTAACCTTTTTTATTTTCACAATTCTACTTTGGCTTTATTACAAATTGATAACAGTTATCCATATTGATAAAATATAATTCTCTTTTAATCTCCAAATTTAATAGCACTTATTCCTGTTTTTTTATCTATTTCTACCTCATCATAAACTGTTGCATTTAAAGGTTTAATATGTGCATCTTTACCATAAATATAACTTTGTTCATTTACTATTATTTTATATGCTTTATTAAGTTGTATTGCTCTTTGTACACTAGGATAGATTAAATATGTGATGTCATTTGCAACTTTATCCACTTCACTTTGGATCAAATTTCCATTTGCATCAAAAAATTTATTTTTTATTTCATCATTTGCTCTAAACTCATCTCCAGCTTTATTTTGTTCTAAATAAAAAGCAAATTCACCTTTTGAGTTTGAAAAAGTTCTATCTTTTGTTCCAGTTAAATCTTTCTTACTCCAATGATACCAACTATCTGCACTATCAAATTTTCTAGGGAAAGCAAAAGTTGAATCTGTAATTGCACCAATTCCTGAATGACAACCTATACAAGAAAGAGTTTCTTCATAACTTTGTGGTCTTAAATTTCCATTTATATCTTCTATAAATCCTTGATAATTCCAACCTAAACCAGTTGTCAATCCTGTTTCAATATTTCCCTTAATAGTTCTTAATCTATCAGGAAAAGTATCTTTTTCCTTTATCTCACTTAATGCTGCATTACTAAGTTGAGCATAGGTATTCCAAGTTGTTTTTTTTGCGTATCTTAACTCTTTCATCCTATTGGCTAATTTTATTCCACTTTTATCATCTTTAATTCCAATATATCTAACTGAGTGTAAAAACTCTGTTCCATTTGGATAAAGTCCTGGAGCAATATTAAGTTCATTTGTTTCAAGTTTACTTTTTGCAAGACCAACATAGTAGTTATAATATATTATCTTTGGATAATTGCTAATTGCATCAGGAGTAATCCATTTATAAACTATTGTTGAAGTTTTATCTAAAATATTATTATGATTTAAATCAACTCCATATTTACTCTCATCAACTTCAAAACCCAAATCTATATCTTTTCTTTTAATCATAGATTCAACAATTGCTAAATTGATTTTATAAATCTCTTTTGAAAAATCACCATTTTCATCTAACATCATAGATTTTGGAAGTCTAATTAATACATCATCTGTACTCCCATTTGTTGGCCAAAAAGTTCCTAGAAATGGACTATATGCAAAAACTCTCCAACCAGTAAACTCACCTTTTTTATCTTTATCAAAACCTTCATCATCAAAGTTAAAATAACAATCAGGTACATATCCACTCCAAACACTATCTTTTACACCATCATATGCAAAATCCCACTCTTTTGGTAAATCATATTTTAGTTTTGTATTTAAAATAATATTTCCATTTTCATCTTTATAGTTATCTTGATTTATATATTCAAGAATTTGATTATCATTTATTGCATTTACTAAAGTTGTTCTATCTTTAAAACTATTTGTAAAAGGATTTTTATAACTATTTTCACTAAAAGCATAACTCTCTTGTAAATCCCAATCATCTATATAATTTGGTTCATCAGAATTTATATGACAAGAATAACAAGGATTATAAACATTTAGATTTTCATCTTGTGTTTTTGTATAACATTGAGGTGAAATGTAAGCTGATTTTTCATTTAAAACTTCAGTTGAAGTCAAATCTGTTCCTATATAACTTGGTAGTTTTTCTCTTAGAATTTTAATATCTTTTATTTCATCTATTATTTCTAATTCATTTTTTTCTAAAAACTCTTTTGAAGTTAGATTTTCATAGTTTTTCAAATCTATTTTTTCATATTCTTGTTTTAAATCTATTTTATTTAAAGAGATTAATTCAACAATATTTTCTAAAGTTATAGCAGAGTTTAACTCTAAATTTTTATAAATAACATTTGATAAAAGTGCTAACTCTTTTTTTGAAGATGGCAAGTTTAATAACTCTTCTTCACTTAAAGAAAACTCTTTACTTAAAATATTTAGATTATTTTTTTCTCTTATTTTATCTTGATTATAAATAATAGTTGAAATTAATGTAACATTTTTTCCACTACTAGATTTTAATTCAATATCTAAATCAAAATCTGAATTATTTTTTATTCCATCGTTATTAATATCAACAAAACCACCAATTACACTAATTGGATAAGTTATACTATTTTTAAAAACATAACTATTTGTTCCCTTATTCCAAATAGCTATTTGATTTAAAGCATCTTTTACTGTTGCATTTAAAACAGCTCCCCTTTCAACAATAATTGTTGTTGATGTATCGGAAGAATTTGAAGAACTTCCTCCTCCACATCCAACTAAAAAATACGCAGCAATTGTACTTAATAAGACTTTCTTAAACATTTTTTCTCCTACTTTAAAATATTTAAAAAAGTTTAGAATTTACATTATTATAAAAAATATCTATTACAATTCAATAACTATTTTTACATTTTTTATTTTTTTCTGTCACCTTTTTGTAATCAAACCTTTTTATAATTTTATAAATTAGGAGTATAAATGATAGACATTCAAAAAGAGATAGAAAAAAAATTCCCAAAAATAAAAGAAAAAGAGAATTTTCTAAAAAAATCTTTATTTAAAATTGCAAAAAAAATAGTTCATGAAGATTCAATAAATCAATTTTTATCACAAAATTCACATTTAAAAGGATTTGAATTTGTTGATGCTGTTTTAGACTATTTTGATTTTGACTATACAACTTCAAGTAATGATTTGCAAAATATCCCAACAAGTGGAAAAGTTGTAATTATTGCAAACCATCCTCTTGGTGGACTTGATGCTTTATGTTTATTAAGACTTATTTCACAAATTAGAAAAGATGTAAAAATAGTAGCAAATGACTTTTTAGCTGGTTTTGAAGCTTTAAATTCTTTACTTATTCCAATAGACAACTATAAAATAAGACAATCAAAAACTGATATAAAAAAAATTTACGAAGCTTTAAACAATGAAGAAGCAGTTATTATTTTTCCATCAGGAGAAGTTAGCCGAGCTACAACAAAAGGGATAAAAGACCCTATTTGGAATAGAGGTTTTTTAAAATTTGCACAAAATACAAATTCACCTATTTTACCAATTTATTTAGATGCTAAAAATTCGAAAACATTTTACACAATATCTATAATTAACAAAACATTTTCAACACTTTTATTATCTCATGAAATGTTCAAAAAGAAATCAAAAAGAATAAATATAAAAGTTGGACAAATTATTCCAAATGAAAATATCACTCCAAAAGGAATAGATAAAAAGTTTTTATTAAATTTATATAGAAAACATCTATATAGTCTAAAAAAAGGAAAAAAATCTTTTTTTGAAACCCAAAGTGCTATTGCACATCCTGTTAGTAGAATTGATTTGTTAAATGAATTAAAAAAATCAAAACTTATTGGACAAACAAACGATGGAAAAAAGATTTATTTATATGATTACACAGAAGATTCAATAGTTTTAAAAGAATTAGGAAGATTAAGAGAATTATCTTTTAGAAAAGTTGGTGAAGGTGTAAATAAAAAAAGAGATACCGATAAATATGATATTTATTATCAACATATTATTTTATGGGATGAAAATGAGCTAGAAATTGTGGGTTCTTATAGAATTGGAAATTCAAATTTTATTTTTAAAAATATTGGTGTAAAAGGTTTTTATTCTAATGTTCTTTTTAGATACACAGAAGAATTTATTCCTTATTTACATGATTCTATTGAATTAGGAAGAAGTTTTGTTCAACCTAAATATTGGGGAACGAGAGCTTTAGATTATCTTTGGTTTGGAATTGGTGCTTATTTAAAAAATAATCCAAATATAAAATATATGTTTGGTCCAGTTTCTCTTAGTGCAACTTTCCCAGCTGTTGCTAAAGATATGTTGATTTTTTATTATAATCATTATTATGGAACAAATGAAAAATTAGTTGAAGCTAAAACTCCATATCAATATTCAAATAATATAAATGATATAAAAGAGCTTTTTGATTTAAATGATAAAAGAAAAGATTTTAAATTTTTAAAATCAGCCTTATCAAATATTGGCGTATCTATTCCAACCTTATATAAACAATATAGTGAAATAGCTGAAGATAATGGCGTTAAATTTTTAGATTTTAATATTGATACAAATTTTGCAGATTGTGTTGATGGATTTATTTTAGTTGAAGTTGAGAAAATAAAAGAGAGTGCAAAACAAAGATATATAGAAAAAGAGTAATATTTTCACTCTTTTTCTACTCTTCTAACTATTTTTTACAGTGTTCAGCGTAATAATTACCAAACTTAGTTTTTGTTCCTTCTTTATCTTCACCTGATGTATATTTTGTAACTACAGGATTACACTCATCTATCCATTTATTAATTCCATAAATCTTTACAGTGTTAAATCCCATTTGTCTAAAAGCTTGAGCTTCAAGCGATGCTCTTGCCGCTGTATTACAAACAACTATTAAATTTGTTTTTACAAACTTTTCATTGTCATCTAAAACAATATTTTCTAAAGCTTTTTCAGGTGCTTCACGTCCTACTCTTTGAGAACCTTTAATAGCAGCTGCTGACCACTCTTCCATAGTTCTTACATCAACAACAGCCCAATCACTTTTTGTTAATGCATCTTTTACTTCTTGAGTAGTTGCATAAAGTCCATCTTTTTTTGCTTCTTCTTTTAATTTTGTTGTTAAATTATGATAATTAACAAAATCAGCAGCAAACATAGTTGATGCTAAAAATCCAGCTGTTAATAAAACTTTTCCTAATTTCATATCTTTCTCCTTGTATAAAAACCTCTTACTGATTTCAGTAATTAGTTAAATAGAGTCTATATGAACTTAGTTTAAATTATAATAAATACTTATATTAATTTTATTAATACAAATTATACATTTTTTTAATAGTAATCTTTACTATTGTCCAATCTACAATACATAACTTCATCAACAACAGCTTTTGCTATCTGATTTGTAGCTACTATTATATGTTCTAAATTTAGATTCTCTAAAGATTCTTTTTCATCTTGTGTTGTAACGTTTACTATAGTTTTACTATTATGTGTTAACTCACCAACTGCTTCACATATTAAATGTAAAATCTCAGGATTATTAACTGCAACAATTACAGCCGATGCTTTTGTAATATTTAAAGAATTTAAAATATGTTTTTGTGCAGCATTTCCAAAAACTATTGGTTCACCTTTGTCTTTTCCTACTTGATAAAATTTTACATTGTGTTCTAAAATAACATATTTTTGTCCGAATGCTTTTAATTCATCAACTATTGCTTGTCCAAATCTTCCGTATCCTAAAACAATTACGTGATTTTCTGTATCTTCTGAAACGTTATAAGTATTTGTTATCATCATAACATCTTCAGGAATTAATTTTGCTGCAGCTTTTGATAAATTCTTCAAAATAATTGGTGTTAAAATCATAGATATTACAATTGTAACAATCAATATTTGAGAATATGTTGGGTCAATCAAACTTTGACTTCTTGCTAATTCTAAGATTGCAAGTGAAAATTCTCCTATTTGAATCAAAGATAGTGCTGTTTTAAAAGCAACTCTTTTATTATCTTCATATCGTACTAACACATAAATAACTGCAAATTTTAAAGCCATAACAAGAGGTAATAAAACTAAAATTATTAAGATGTAATCTGAAATTATTTTAAAGTTTATTTGCATACCAACAGTAATAAAGAAAACTCCTAAAAGAATATTTCTAAATGGAATCAAATCCGCTTCAACTTGATGTTTAAATTTCGTTTCAGCTATCATCATACCTGCTATAAAAGCTCCTAAAGAGTATGAAAAGCCAAAATAATAAGCTAAATAAGCAGAACCAACAGCTAATAATAAAACTGAGGCTACAAATAATTCATCTGATCTAGTTGCAGATACATATCTTAAAAATGGTTCAAGTAAATATTTACCACTAAAATATAATAAAGCTAATAAAACTGCTGCTGCAATTACTGTTTTACTGATAGCAAAAACTAAAGAACCTTCATCTGTCATAGAAAAAAATGAAATCATAAGTAAAATAGGAATTACTGCAATATCTTGCATAATTAAAATACCTAAAACTCTTCGTCCATAAGGTTTTGTTATCTCTTTTGTTTCATTAAATGTTTTTAAAACTATTGCTGTTGAAGATAAAGAAAGTGCTGTACCTATTATCAAAGAAGTTTGTGTTTCAAATCCAAGAATATATTTTGCAATTAAAAAAACGAAAAATGCCGTTATTATTATTTGTAAACTTCCTGTAAAAAATACTTCTCTTTTCATCTTTTTTAAATGACTTAAAGAGAACTCTAAACCTATTGTAAACATCAAAAATACTACACCAAACTCAGCTATTTCTCTTAAATCATGATTATTTACAGCTTCATGAAGATTAAAAGTATAAGCAATAATTGTTCCTGTTAATATATAACCTATAATTGTTGGTAAATGAACTTTTTTTAATATCAAATTTAATATAAGTGCAATTGATGTTGCTGTAACAATAATCCCTAACATAGAACTCCTTTTATAATCTATTTATAATGCATTTGTTTATAGCCTTCTAATCTTTTTTTATAGGCTGAATTTAACATCGCATTTTTTGAATCTAAAAAATCTATTGCTATACACTCTTGATTTCCACGTCCAATTCGTCCTAAATATTGTATTAATCTTCCATAATAAGAGATTGGTGTGGCAAACATAATAGTATTTAAATGTGGAAAATCTATTCCTTCACCAAAATATGATGTGGTTGCAAGTATCAAAGATTTGGATTTTACTAAATTCATATTTTCAACTTGTTCTTTTTTATTTTGGCTTCCATGAACACAAATATAGTCAATATTATTTTTTTGCAATAAATTTTCTAAAATATTTATATGTTCTATTCTATCAGTTAAAACTAAAATTTTTCTTTCAATATTAGTTTTTATTGCATCAATTATTAAATTATTTCTATTTTCATCCAAACATAGTTCATTTATTATAGTTCCATAGTTATCAGCATTACTTACAAACTCTGTTCTGATTATTTGTAGTTTATTAGTGTGAGTTCTTTTCTTTTTATATTCATAAGATATTTCACCTAATTGTTGATATAAAATTGGTTGTAATTCATCTTTTCTATTAGGAGTTGCACTAAGTCCTAAAATATATCTACCTTTAAATGCTTTTATTATTTGTTCAAAAGTGAGTGCAGGAATATGATGACATTCATCAACAATCACAAAAGAGTAATTTTCTATAATTTTTGGGTCGTTTTTTAGACTTTGCATTGTTGCAACATCAATTTGACCATTTAATTTATTATGACCTTTTCCTAAGTATCCTATATCCTTTTTAGAGTATCCAAAATAATCCACAAATCTTTCAATCCACTGATTTAAAAGCATATTTTTGTTTACAATAATAAGCGTTGAGCAAGCTCTTAATTCAAATATTTTTGCTCCAAGTAAAGTTTTTCCAAAGCCAGGAGGTGCAACACAAATAGAATAATCAGATTTTTTTATCTCTTTTATTGCATCATTTTGTTCTGGTCTTAAATTAAAAGTTACTTTTTTTGTTTCAATTTTATTTAGAACTCTTTTATCTGTAAATGAAAATGAAACTGCATTTTCATTAAAAAAATCAATAATTTGTTCTTTTAATCCTCGAGGAAGAAGTAAATATTTTTCATTTTCTTCATAAGATTTTATATATTTTGGAGTATTATAAAGTGGTTTTCTTAAACTCAATAACACTTTTATTTGTGGATTTTCAAAAGTTGCAAAAGATTTTAATTTACTAATTAAAGATTTTGATAGATTATAAGTTGGAATATAAATATAATCTTCTAAAATCATCTCAATATTTTGAAGTGGGAAATCAATCTTCTTTAAGTTCTTTTCTACACTTGAAGAACTTGGAACATCTGCAAAATTAGCTATTACTTGTTTTGAAACTTTAGAGACATTTGCTAAAATATTCCATTGATCTTCATAGATTTTATTTGTATTCATATCAATAAAAATTGTTCTATTTTTATCTCTATGCTTTAAATGAAGTGGAAGTTCTATACAATTTCCTAAATTTTCTTTTGTCGCAAACTCTTTATTTGGATAAGTTTTTGCACTAATATTTGCTTTTTTTAAAATATATAAAGAAAAGTTAAAAACTATTTTAGAAGAAATTTCTTCTTCTAAAAATATCCATACAAGTAAAGAATTATACGAACTCAACTCATAATAAGCTTTTATATTTAAAGAATTTAGTGTTATTTGAAGTTTAAATTTATCTTCATCAGCTATTTCAAAAACTACAAACTTTGACATATTTTTTTGATTTATTGCATATGTAGCTAAAAAAATATTTCCTCTTAAATGCTCTTCAATTTCATAATTAGTTAAAGGTAGATAATCTTCACCTTGAAAAGTTTTTGTAACAGGGAAAAATCCTTGCTTTAGACCATCTTTACTTATCCATTTTTTTGCATAAATATCAAATCTTGAAACAAATAAAGATTTAAAAAGTTCTATTTTCTCATCTTTTGAAAATGTTCTTTTTCTATTTTTGAATATTTCTTTCTCTTTAATTTGTTTTTTTAAAAGTTCAATTTCTTCTTCAATTTTATTTTTTTGAATATAAAGTTCTTCTAATCTTTTTTCAAGCGTTTCCATCATAACCAATCAAAGATAAAAATTTTTCAACAACTAAAAATGAACCAAAAACTAAATACTCTTCATTTTCTTCTATTTTAATAGTTTCTTCTTTCATCAAATTTAATTGTTTAATAACTTTTTCTAACTCTTCTTTTTTTACTATTCTTTTATCATTAAGTTCTATGATTGTTATTTTTTTTATTATAGGTTTTAATATTTTTAAAACTGTTTCATAATCTTTATCACCATAAGAGTTATAAATAAGATTTACTTTTTTATCTTTAAATTCATTTACGATAACTTGTGCTGCTAGTGGATTATGCCCAACATCAATAGTTATATTTGGCAAAATTTTTTGACATCTTCCAAAAAGTGGTGTATCATCAAAAAGTTTTAAATCAAGCGATATTTTCAACTCATTCAAACAAGCTATCACTAAATGTAAATTTCTTTTTAAATATGAAGCAAACTTATCATTTAAAGAGTATTTATCAAACTCTTTAACTTCAATGATTTCAATATCTTTATTTCTTTGTTGTTTTATTTGCTCTTTAACTTTATAAGCAGTTTTAGAAACTTCATCAAAAACTTGATAACCTACAATCATTTTATTATCAACTGAACGCATTTTTGTAGCTGCAATTTCTTCAACTGTGTTTCCTAAAAAACTTTGATGGTCAAGTCCTATTGTTGTTATAAGTGAAATATCATTTGGAACAACATTTGTTGCATCAAATTCTCCACCAAGTCCAGCTTCTAAAACTAAATAATCAAAATCTTTTGATAAATAAAAAGCCAATAGTGTTGTATATTCAAAATAAGTTAATTTTTGTAAAAGCTCTATATCAAATAGTTCTTGTAAAAATTTATGGGCAAGTTCCAAATTTTCATCACTAACATCACTTCCATTTATCCAAATTCTTTCATTGAATTTTAAAATATGAGGCGAACTGTAGTGTAAAACTTTGTAATCTTTTTTATATAAATAATGTGATAAGAATCTTCCAGTGCTTCCTTTTCCATTTGTTCCAACAATATGAATAACAAAAGGAAGTTTTATTTTAGTTGAAAGTTTATCCCAAGAAGATTTTACAACTGTAAAATCTATCTTGTCATAATAAAGAGTTTTATATTTTAAAAACTCTTCTAAATTTGCTTTTTTTAAATCAACCATCATTTTATCTAAAAGATGAAACTGCTATTTTTGATAATATTTCATCAACTGCTTTACTTGAAGCATTTGTAATTGCATCAAATCTATTAGTATCTGTTATTGCTGTTCCTGTATCAATAGAGAAATCATACTCTCCCTCAACAGTAAATGATTTTCTTTTTTCATCATCTTTTCTATAATAATTTATTTTTATAGTAACTTCTACTTTATATAATTTATTATAACCCTCTTTATCATATTGAAGTGTAGATATTCTTACAGAATTAATACCTAAATTCATAATAACATCTGCATCTTTTTCATCATTTACTAATTTTGAATCAAGTTTTTGAATTAAAATTTTATTTACAGCATCTTTTACTAATACAGAGTTTTTAGGATCTTCTAAACTAACATCCAATTTTACAAAAACATTTCCATCCATCTCTTTTTTTGCATAATAACTTGATGGTTTGTATCCACAAGCATTAAATAAAAAAGCTAAACTAATTGTAAAAACAAAAAATAGCAAATTTTTAGAAATATACATGATTGTTATTATCCTTTTATTACAAAGTTAACCAATTTATTTGGAACAACTATTTCTTTAATTAATTCAGAATCACCTAACCATTTAGCAGAGGCAATTTTTGCTTGAGCTAAAATCTCTTCTTTTGAAGCATCAGGTGTAACTTCGATTTCACATCTTTTTTTACCATTAATTGTAACTGCTAAAACAATAGATTCTAATTTAAATACTTCTTCTTTAACTTCAAGTTTTCCATCAAAATTCTCAAGTTTAAATAACTCGTTTGATAATTCCCAAGAAGTATGTGGAATAACTGGTTCTAAAATATTTGTTAAAATATAATATCCTTCTGTCCAAACAGCTTCATTTTTTTGTGCTTGAAGTGCATTTAAAGCTTCCATTGAAGAAGCAATTAAAGTATTAAATGTATAAGTTTTTGTAAATACTTCATTTGATTTTACTAAAGCTTCATAAACTTTTTTTCTAGCTTCTTTTTCTTCTTTGTTTAATGAAGAATGATTTATTGATTTAAAGTTTTTCAATCCATTTTCAGTTACATTTTCTGCTCTTTCAAAGAACTTTTTAATAAATCTATAAGCACCATCAACAGCACTATCATTCCATTCTAACTCTTTTGTTGGAGGAGCTGCAAACATCATAAATAATCTTGCTGTATCAGCACCATATTTATCAATAATTGAATCAGGATCTACAACATTTCCTTTTGATTTAGACATTTTTGCACCATCTTTAAGAACCATTCCTTGAGTAAGTAATCTTTTAAAAGGTTCTCTTGAATTTGTATATCCTAAATCATTTAATACTTTTGTAAAAAATCTTGCATATAAAAGATGTAAAATTGCATGTTCAATTCCACCAATATATTGGTCAACATCCATCCAATAATCACTATCAGATTTAGAAATACCAACTTCATTCCAAACTTTTGGATTAGTTGCATATCTTAAGAAGTACCAAGATGATTGAACAAATGTATCTAAAGTATCTGTTTCTCTAACTGCTGGTTTCCCACATTTTGGACAAGAACAATGTTTCCATGTTGGATGAGAATCAAGTGGATTTCCTTCTCCTGTAATTTCTACATCTTCAGGTAACGCTATAGGAAGATTTTCAGATTTTTCAGGAACTAATCCACAATCAGGACAATGAACAAATGGAATTGGAGCTCCCCAATATCTTTGTCTTGAAACTCCCCAATCTCTTAATTTATAGTTAATTTGTTTAATTCCTGAAGAATTCTGTTCAAAATGATAAATTATTGCTTTTTTAGCTTTTGTATTAGGAAGTCCTGTAAAACTTTCACTATCAATTAGTGTACCTTCACCTGTAAATGCTTCAGTTAAATTTTCAATAATTCCTTCACTTCCAACTATTACTTGCTTCATTGGTAAGTTATATTTTTTTGCAAATTCAAAATCTCTTTGATCATGAGCTGGAACTGCCATAACTGCACCACCACCATAAGAGCTTAATACAAAATTTGCAACCCAAACAGGTATTCTTTCTCCTGTTAATGGATGCATAACATCAATTTCTAAAGAAACTCCCTCTTTTTCTTGAGTTGCTCTATCCCTTTCTGGAATTTTTTGCATATCTTTTATAGCTTTTATTTTATTTTCTGGTAAAAGATTTTTTTCAACTATATATTTTACAATTGGATGTTCTGGTGCAAGTGCTGAATAAGAAACTCCATAAATCGTATCAGGTCTTGTTGTAAATACAAAATATTTGCTAAATGATCTTTCTAATTTTGCTTTTGATTCGTTTGATAATTCAAACTTAAACTCTAAACCTTCACTTCTTCCTATCCAATTTTCTTGCATTGTTAAAACTTGAGAAGGCCAATCATTTTTTAATAATTGTAAATCATCAAGTAATTCTTGTGCATATTTTGTAATAGCTATATAATATCCAGGCATCTCTTTTTGCACAACTTCAGTTCCACATCTCCAACAGCATCCATCTTCAAGCTGTTCATTTGCTAGAACTGTTAAATCATGTGGACACCAGTTTACTGTTGCTGATTTTCTATAGATTATTCCTGCTTCGTACATTTTGATGATAAATTCTTGTTCCCATCTTGTATAAAGTTCATCACTTGTTGCAAATTCTCTAGTTTCAGAAAAAGATAATCCTAAAGATTTCAATTCATCTCTCATATAATCTATATTTTCATAAGTCCATTTTTTTGGATGAAGTTTATGTTTTATAGCTGCATTTTCAGCAGGCATTCCAAAACTATCCCATCCAATTGGGTGTAAAACATTGAAATTATTTTTTCTAAAATGTCTAGCAAAAGCATCACCTAAACAATAATTTCTAACATGCCCCATATGTATTCTTCCACTTGGATAAGGAAACATACTTAAAATATATTTTTTTTCTTTTGTTAAATCATCACTTGGCTCAAAAGATTGATTCTCACTCCAAAAATTTTGCCATTTTTTTTCAATATCTTTTGAATTATATTCCATTAAAAATCTTCCTTATCTTGACTTTTTGCACTTTCAATTAAAGCTAAAGCAATTGAAAAAATATTCGCAACTATTGCACCAATTGCAAGTGAAATTGTTAGTGCTAAATTATCTGTAAATGTTAATACCATAAAGGCTGGAATTAGGTGTAAATCAGCAACCAATGAACTAGCTAGCAATTCTGCTGCAAGTAAATTTTTAACACCAAGTTTAAGTATTGTTGAAATAACATTTACACCAGCTGCAATAAATAATGCTATAGCATTTGGTTCGTATAAAAACCCTGCTGTTGTAGTTAAAGACATTAGTGAAAAGAAAATATAGGTTACTTTACCCCAATCCATTTTTATCCTTTTTGCTTTTTATTAAGGCAAATATATTAGCTAAAAAATGATAAAAAAATGCTGTTATAGTAACTTTGTTAAAGAATCTTATTTCTATTTTTTAAAGCAATTATCATTTTATATATAAGATAAAATATTATAACTTTCAATAATATTTGAATAATTACATAAAAACCAAAACCATCTTTTAAAATTTCTAAAATATTTAAATTATGAAATAGGAGATTAAAAGATAAATCATGTGTAACTAAAAGATAAAAACATACTGATAAGTAAAGTGTAAAAACGAAGAATTGTTCTTTTTTCATAAAAATAAAGTTATATATACTATACCAAATAAAAAGAACTATCATAAGAGCAACTAATAATTCTTTTAATAATCCATCAGGAACATACTCAATATATTTTTTCGATATATCCAAAAATTCATATTCAATAATCGAAGATAAAAACTCTAAAACTAAAATCCAATTTAAAGCTAAAAGCCAACTTTTTCCACCATTCGATGTAATCAAATCAAATTTATATTTTAAATTTTTATATATAGAATTATTTTTAATCTCTTCTTCCATTATCTCTTCTTTATAAGTATTTTTAATTAATTTAATTCTTATTATATCAAAACTACTTCTTAAATAAGGCTTGAATAGAAGTTTTTATAAATTATTTTTTACTTTTTACTTAATAAAAAAAAGGAGAAGAGTAAAAACTCTTCCCCTTTTATAAAAACAAAATTTATTAAAAACTACTTACTTATTAAACTGTACCTTGCTCGTACATTGCTCTTAATTTTTCTTTCTCTTTTTGTCTTTTTACTTTTTCTGCTTCTTTTGTTTTAAAATCATCAACTGAGAATTTTAATTGTACTAAAAATGATGCAGCAATAAATATTGAAGAATACGTTCCTACAATAATTCCTACAAGTAAAGTAAATGAAAACCCACTTATTATTTCTCCACCAAAGAAATACAATGTTGCAACAACAAATAAAGTAGTTAAAGAAGTTAATGTTGTTCTTGATAAAGTTTTACTAACAGATTCATTTATTATCCCTTTTAAATCTGTACCTTTAGAACTTTGTATTCCTTCTCTAATTCTATCAAATACAATAATTGTATCATTTAAAGAATATCCTAAAAGAGTAAGAATTGCCGCTAAAATATCTAAGTTAACTTCTACACTAAATAAAGATATTGCACCCATTGCAATAGTAATATCATGTACCAATGCAAAAACTGAGGCAAGTGCAAATCTCCATTCAAATCTTACGGATAAATAAATTAACATTACAAGTAAAGATAAAGATAATGCCATTAAACCTTTTTCTCTTAATTCACCACCAACTTTAGCTCCAACCATATCTATTCTTCTAATTTCAAAATTTCCAGTTGGTACTAAAATTTTATGCATTTCATCACCAATATCATTTGTTAGATCTGAACTACTTCCTGTTATTCTAATGATAACTTCTTCATCACTTCCAAATTTTGTAATTACCGAATTGCCATATTTTGTAGTTTTTAAAGTCTCTCTAATTTTATCAATTGGTGCTGCTTGTTCATATTTTACTTGAACTATTGTACCACCTGCAAAATCAATACCAAAATTTAAGCCTTTTGTTAAAAGTAAAACTATTGAAGCAATAAATAAAATAGAAGACAAACCTAAAAAAGGCAATCTTTTACCCATAAAATCATATATTACATTTGTTTTAAAAATTTCCATTATTTAACTCCAAACCATTTTTTACTATCTTTATCTCTTGATATTCTTGACATTAAAGCTTCATAAATACCATGTGTTCCTAAAATTGCTGTCAACATTGAAGCCAAAATACCAATAGAAATAGTAATAGCAAATCCTTTTATTGGTCCTGTACCATAAGCATATAAAAGAACTGCAACTAAAAGTGTAGTTATATTTGCATCTAAAATTGCTCTCATTGCGTTTGAATAACCATCTTCTATTGCTTTTGGTATTGAACTACCTTCTCTTATTAATTCTCTAATTCTTTCAGTAATAATAACATTTGCATCAACTGCCATACCAACTGTAAGAACAATACCTGCCATTCCAGGAAGTGTTAAAGTTGCTCCAAACATTGCCATTACTGCAATTATTATAAAAACATTTGTAATTAAAGCAATATTTGCAATAACACCTGCACGTCTATAATAAATAACCATAAAAATAAATACTAAAGAGAACCCAGAAATAAGTGCAATCATTGATGCTTGAATTGAATCAGCTCCTAAAGATGGTCCTACACTTCTTTTTTCAAGTAATGTTACAGTTGCAGGAAGAGCTCCACTTCTTAGTGCAATTGCAACATTTCCAGCTTCAATCATTGTAAATCCACCAGAAATTTGTCCACTTCCACCACCAATTCTTTCTCTTATATTTGGAGCAGAATAAACTTTACCATCTAAAACTACAGCTAATCTTTTTCCTACATTTTTACCTGTAAATTCACCAAAAATTCTAGCTCCAGTTGAATTTAATGTAAAATTAATAATTGGTTGATTTGATTGATCAAATCCTACTTGTGCATCAACTACTTGACTTCCATTTAAAATAGGAATCTCTTTTACAAGATATTTAACTTTATCATTATTTGTATCTTCTAAAATCACGTCACCATAAGCTGCTGCTTGAGATGAAGTCATAGTATAAACTTGATCAGCTCTTTCTTCGTCAACTGCCATTAATTCTAAATTTGCAGGTTTTGAAATAAGTTCACGTGCTGCTTTTTCATCTTCTTGTGTTTTTATTCCAGGAAGTTCAACTACTATATCAGTTTGACCTTGTCTTACAACTGTTGGTTCAGATAAACCAAATTGATCAAGTCTATTTCTTATAGTTTCAACTGCTTGAGCAACTGATAAATCTTTTGTTTTTGCAATATCTTCAGCAGTTAGTTTTAATGTATATTTTAAATCTTCTTTTGAAATATCTAAACCTTTTATCTGTTTTAACATTTCATCCATTTTAGGCATTTCATCTGCATCTAAAACGGTAAAAACAACACTATCATTTTCAATTGATAAACCATCAATTAAAAGTTCTTCATCATCAGAAAAATATTTAATAGAAGTTGCAACTGTTTTTATTTTTGAAGTTACAGCTTCATGTGTATTTACACCCAAAAGCATGTGTAATCCACCTTGAAGGTCAAGTCCTAAAGAGATTTTTTTTCCTGTATCTGTTTGTAATAATGATGGAATTGAAAAAACAATACCAAAAATAATACTAAGTATAAATATTACGAGTCTATAATTAAAGATTTTCAATTCTTTTCCTTAAATTAGGGTTTTAGAAATTTTGAGAATAAGATATGTAAAAATACATATCTTAAATATTTGAAAAATTTTAGTCTTCTAAAAGTTTTGCAACAAACTCTCTAACAAGCTTCATTTCAGTTCCATCGTTATTTTTTACTAGAAAATATGTATCTTCTACTTTAACAACTTCTACGATTAAGCCACCATTTGTTACAATCTTATCACCTTTTTTTAAATTAGAAACCATCTCTTTATGAGCTTTCGCTTGTTTTTGTTGTGGTCTGATAATTAAAAAGTAGAAAATTGCAAATAATGCAACTAAGGGTAACAATGAGCTTATTAAATCTGTACTTGAACCTTCCATCAAATTTCCTTTTTAAAAGTAGTTTATTATGTTTTTACTAAAACGCGATTATTCTAACAAAAACTTTATAATAAAAGGCTTGATTACTTCTATTTTATTGAGTTCTTTCATTTACTTAAGTTATTTTAATATTGAATATAAAATTCTGAACACCTTTTTAGGATTATTTGCTATTTATTTTTTATTGATTATTCCAAAACGTTCTTTATTAATTACAGGATTTTTAACTGGAATATTATGGTGTAATTGGATGGCTGTTAGCTTGCAATACTACGACTTAACTTATATTGCACCTATTTTATTAATTGGAATTGGTTTAGTTTATGCAATAATTTTTTATCTTTTTGCTTTTTATGATAGATTAACTATTAGAATTGCAATGATATTTGCATTTACTTTTTTTGCTCCTTTAGGTTTCAATTGGATGAAATTCGAACTTTTATTTATTGATTCATATATTGGAATTTCAAAAACTGATTTTGCTTTAATACTTTTTTCTTTTTATCTAATAATTAAACTAAAGAAACACAAAATTGTTGCATTAATACCTCTACTATTTACATTAACTTTTGAAAAAGGTGAATATATTGATAATCCTATTGCAAAAATTTATATGCCTCAAATGAATGTAGAACAAAACCTAAAATGGCAAAAAGAGTATAGAACTACTTTACATGAAAAGAATTTTGAGGAAATTGCAAAAGCTGTTGAAATGAAAAAAGATTTAATACTTTTACCAGAAACAGCTTTCACAACAGTTTTAAATAGAAATGCTGAGATATTAGAAAGATTAAAAGATTTTTCTAATGATATAGATATTATAACTGGCGCTTTATATGTTGAAGATGACCAAATATTTAATGCTTCATATTTTTTCAGTAAAGGTGAAATTCAAATTGCTAAAAAAGTCGTATTAGTTCCTTTTGGTGAGGAGATACCTTTTCCTAAATTTTTAGTTGATTTTATAAATAAAGTATTCTACAATGGTGCGCAAGATTACTCAAAAGCATCAAAACCTACTGATTTTATAATAAAAGGTGAAAAGTTTAGAAATGCTATTTGCTATGAAGGAACAACAGATAAAATATTTGAAGATATAAAAGATACAAGATATATGATAGTTATATCAAACAATGCTTGGTTTACGCCATCAATTGAACCGACCCTTCAACATTTACTTTTTAAATATTATTCTAAAAAATATGGAATTACAATATTCCATGAAGTAAATGGAAGTCCTAATAGAATTTATAGACCTTAAAAGTAGTAGGAAACTCCTACTTTTAGAATATCCTCTTTTTCATTTAAATCATCATTTATATATCTAATATTTAAAGCTAAATTTCTATCAAGTTTATATGTTGAAAAAACTTCAAATAGATTATTTTCTAAATCTTTATTATATTTATCATAACTATAATTTATCCCTAGCTTTATATTATCAAATCTATTTGTAACAGCACCAATAGTTGAACCAATAGAATATAATTGCTCACTATTTTTATAATATAAATTTGAACCTAACATCAAATATATAAAATCTTTGTTCTCGCCAAAAGTAACACCAACTTCTGGTTTTACTTTTAAATAATCACTTCTTTGTTTAAATTGATCATAACCAACATCTATTCCCCATGATATTGGTTTAAAAAATAAATCTTGAGGAGCAAGTGATTTTATTTTTAAAAGAGTGAATCTATCTAATCTTGCATTTTCATTTTTCTCTTTTTTAATATTTAAATCAAAAAAATCAATATATGCACCTTGTAAATAACCATCACTTATGTCATAGATGTCATTGTAAACTGGTTTTGCAGAAAGTTCAAAACTATCATTACTATTATAAAAAAAAGAGAGTCTTGCTGAATCATGTGAGTAAAGCGGGTCAAAAGGAGTTTTTATATCATAAGTTGAAGCTTGTTTGTAAGAACTTCTTTGTTTTAAAAGTTTTAAATATTTTTTTAAATATTCATCCTTTTCATACTCATTATTTGCTCTTTGATACTGTAAATAAGAAATTTTAAAATCCAAATAAGAGATTTTATCTTCAGTGCTTAATGATTCATCTAAAGCTTCATTTTTATAAACAAAATCTTTTAAATACTCTTTATTTTGTATCTTTTCATTTAAAATAAATTTCATTTTTCTCATTGATGAGTATCTAAAGTTTGTGTTTTTAATCAAATCATATTTTTGTAAAACTTTTATAGAATCAAGAGGAACTGTTTTAAAATCAAATTGACTAACTAAATCCAAACTTGGCCTTGCTACTTCTAAAAGCCATAAAACATTATATGAACAATTCTCTTTAAAGAAAAAATAATCAGAATATGAATCTTTCAACTCATAAGTATGTAAAACTAATCTATCTATTTCTTCTTGATTTAAATCTAAATCATATTCCCAAATATCTCTTTGTTCAAGGTTGTTATATTCTTTGATTTTTTCATAATAAGGCAAAATTGAATATCTTCCTTCATATTCACCAAACAAACCTTTATAAGCAAAAATCAAACCATTTGTATCTGTTGTTGCAGCAGCATAATTTACTGCATTTGAAATAAGTGGAGTTTTTTCATCAGAACTAATTCTTATAAAAGTATGTCCATACATAGAAGCAGGTGAATTTATATGAGCAGTTGGAAAAACCATTGTTACAGATTTTGCATCTATTGAAGTTATAAATTTATCTAACTCTTCACAAGAATACTCTGCAATCTTTAAATCAGGAAGATTTTGTTTTAACCATTTTACTCTTAATGGAAATCTACATAAAACATTATTTGTTCCATTTTTTAAGGAAGTAATAGTCTCAAATAACTCTTCTTTTAAATCATATTTTCCATTTTTTGATATAAAAAAGTTAGTTGAATCTATTTCACTTTCACCATTTCGATAATGTAATAATTTTGCCCAATAAGGATTTTCATAAAGTTTTGTTTGTTCAACAAAAACATTTAATTCAGAAGAATAAGAATAAGTGCAAAATAGAAAGCTAAGTATTAAATACTTAGACCTTCTATTAAAAAGATTACATATATTTAGCAATTGAGTCAATAACGTTTGCTGAAGTTACATCTTGGTTTGAATAAATATTTGAAAAGTTTGCTTGTAATTTAGCAGAAAATGCATCTGTATTTTCTACATTCATTAATTTTGCAACTGTTTGTAAAGTTTCACCATGACCAGCTGAAATATCTAAAGCTAATTCGTCCATATTTTCAGCAACAAATTTATTTAATTTATCATTTGATACAAAGTTTGAAGGTTTATCACAATTTGAAGTACCACTTGTAATACCAAAAGTTTGGCTTCCAGATGTACCATTTGTAGTTGCAGCTAATACCTGTAATACAACAGTGTTTTGATTTTTAATAACTAAAGAACCAAGTCCACATCCTGTATTTTCATTTGCATAAACTGAAGCTGTTAAACCAAGTGCAGCTATTAAACCAATAATTTTTTTCATTTCATCTCCTTAAAAATTTGCTTGATTTTATTATGTTTATAGTAAATATGGACTTAAAAAAATAACTATTTTAATACTTTAGCATTATTTTATTTATAATTTCTTCTTTTGATAAATGAAAATCAAGTTGTAAATCAAAAGCAAACTCCAAAATCTCTTTAAATTTTTTTGATGGTTTAAAACCTAAAGCTATTAAATCTCTTCCAAGAATTAATGGAACAATAGCTTTATTTTCTATATCTAACTCTTTTGCTTGAGCCAATAGCCAATTTGTAGCTTCAAAACATTTATCTTTATTTTCTATATCTCTTCCCAAACAATCAGCAAGACAAACTAAACATAAATCTTCAATATTAACTTTCAAAGATAGCCTTTTTATAGCTTTTAATGAGCTCTCTGCTAAATATAATTGAAATGGAGCTAAATGATTTTTGACTAAAGAACAAACAATATCTACAAATTTTTTTTCATTTGTTAATCTAGATAATAAAGATATAGTTGGTTTGATTCCTAAAGATTCATGTTTATATGAAGTTATTTTTCCATTTATCTCTTTTGTACAAAAAGGTTTTCCTAAATCATGACACAAAATAGCATAAAAAAGACATAGTTTTTTATACTCATTAGTTACTTTTTTCTCTTCTATAATTTCTACTAATTCATCTAAACACATTAAAGTATGAATCCAAACATCACCTTCAGGATGATAAATTGGATCTTGTTCACAGCCTATCAAAACTTCTAATTCAGGAAAATATTTTAGAATACCTAATTCATGGAGAAGTTCAAATCCAATTGATGGTTTAGAAGATTTTAAAAATAATTTTTTGAACTCTTCATAAACTCTCTCTTTTGGTAAATACAAAAGTTCATCACTTAAAACTATTTTTTTGCATAATTTTTTTGTTTTTTCATCAAGATTAAATTCAAATCTTGCTGCAAACTGAACTGCTCGATAAACTCTTAAACTATCTTCAACAAAAGTTTTTTCATTTATATGTTTTAAAATTTTGTTTTTTAAATCATCAATTCCATTAAAAGGGTCAATAAATTCATCTTTAAAATAATCATAACCAATTGCATTTATTGTAAAATCTCTTCGTATTGCTGCTTCTTCAAAACTCAAATTTGAGTTTGTAATAACTTCAAAATCAGTATGAGAGTTTCCAACCTTTTTTTCAATTCTTGGAAGTGCAAAATCAAAATCATATCCATCAACTTTTAATGTTAAAACACCAAAAGATTTTCCAACAAGTTTAACATTTCCAAATTTTTTTAAAGATTTTTCAATTTCTTCAAGTGAGTTAAAATCAAAGATTTCTATATCAAAATCTTTAACTTCTTTATTTAAAAAATAATCACGGACACAACCACCTACAAGAATTGGTCTAGCTCCTAATTCTTGTAAACTTACTAATATATCACTTAAGATTTTAGGTATATTAATCTTTGTTGTAGTGGTGAACATCTTGTTGCGGATAAGGAATAGAAATTCCTTCTTTATCAAATGTTGTTTTAATAGTTTCAGTTAATCCAAATTTTACATCCCAATAATCAGGTGTTTTTGTCCAAGCTCGAACTACGAAATTAACTGAAGAATCAGCAAGTTCTGAAACTGCAACTGTAATTCCTTTATCTAGTATTACTTTTTCATTTGAAGAGATAATAGAAGTTAAAATATCTTTTGCTTTTTTAATATCATCATCATATGAAATTCCAACAATCAAATCAACTCTTCTTGTATCAAAAGCATTTACATTTGTGATTGTTCCACTTGTTATTGCACCATTTGGAACTATAATTTTTTGATTATCAGCAGTTATAAAAACTGAATTAAAAATTCCAACTTCACTTACACTTCCTGTAACTCCAGCTGCTGTAACTAAATCACCAACTTTAAAAGGTTTAAATAAAATTATCATAACCCCTGAAGCAAAATTTCCAAGAGAATCTTTTAATGCTAAACCAACAGCTAAACCAGCAGCTCCTAAAATAGCTAAGAATGAAGTTGTTTCAACTCCCAATTTTCCAAGTGCTGTAAGAATTACAACGATTAAAAGTACATAATAAACAATATTTTCTAGAAATCTAACTAAAGTTTCATCCATACCATTAACTTTTCTTAGAACTTTTCCAAGTAAAGATACTATTTTATTTACAAACCATTTTCCTATAACAAAAATTAATAATGCCATTAATAAAGAAAATGCATATCCACCAATAATTTCTACTATATTATCTGGAATATATGAACTAATATCTTTTGTAATAGTTTCAATATTATTTTCTAATTCTTTTTCCAAAATAACTCCTTAATACTTAATTATTTAGTTAGTTCTACTATTTTTCCTAAAACATCTTCAACTTTAACATCGATTTTTTCTAATGTTTTTCTATCTACGATTTCTACAAAACCTTCAGCTAATTTTTTACCAATTACAACTGCATATGGGAAACCTAAAAGTTCAAAATCACTCATTTTAAAACCAAATCTAGCATTTATTCTATCATCTAAAATTGTGCTAATTCCAGCATGTTTTAATTTAGCATAAAGTTCTTCACCAACTTGCGCTTCATCCTCTTTTTTAGAGTTTGAAACAATAATATCTACCATAAATGGAGTTGTAGCTTTTGTCCAAATACAACCTTTTTCATCATGATTTTGTTCAATTACAGCTGCAACTAATCTTGAAACTCCAATTCCATAACATCCCATAACAAATGGTTTTGCTTTTCCATTTTCATCTAAAAAGTTTGCATTCATATCAGCTGAATATTTAGTTCCAAGTTGGAAAATATGCCCTGCTTCAATTCCTTTTGTATATGAAAGTTTTCCACCACAACAAGCACATATATCACCTTCTTGAACAGCTACTAAATCAAAATATTTTACATCTTTTAAAGTTGATAAATCTGTATTTATTAAGTGATAGTGCTCCTCATTAGCTCCACATGCAAGTCCTATCTCATCTTTTATTTCTAAATCAACAAAGAAATTTATATTTGATGGAAGATTAAATGGTCCACAATAACCAGCAACTAATCCAGCTTCTTTTATATCATCTTCTGTTGCATCAGTTAATTCTAAAGCGTTAACTGCATTACAAGCTTTTGTTTCCTCAAGCTCGTCATCACCTCTTACGAAAAATACAACTATTTGAGTTTTTTCTTCAAAAATTGCTCTTTTAATAACTGCTTTGATTGTTTGAGCTTTTGAGATACTTAAGAAATTTGAAACTTCTTCAATAGTTTTTAAATCTTGTGTTAAAACTTTTTCCATTGAAACTGGTGTGTTTGTATTTTCAAACCAAGCTGTAAAATGTCTTGGTTTTCGATTTGCTGCTTCAATATTTGCACCATAATCACAAGAATCACAAATAACAATCGTATCTTCACCTGAATCTGCAATTACGTGAAACTCTTTTGAACCACTTCCACCAATTGCTCCTGAATCAGCTGCAACTACTCTAAAATCTAAACCTAATTTTGTATAAATTTTTTTATAAGTTGCTTCCATAAGATTAAATTCTCGAACCAAATCCTCTTCACTTGAATGGAAAGAGTATCCATCTTTCATCAAGAACTCTCTTCCTCTCATAAGCCCAAATCTAGGTCTTGCTTCATCTCTAAATTTTGTATTTATTTGATAAAGATGTACTGGTAAATCTTTGTATGAAGTGATTCTATTTTTTACCATATTTACAACAGCTTCTTCATTTGTTGGACTTAACACAAACTCACCATTTTTTCTATCTTTAAATCGAAGCATTTCTGCTCCCATAGTTGTAGCTCGCCCTGATTCTTGCCATAATGATAAAGGTGTTACAAAACCAAATTGAACTTCGTTTGCACCAGCTTCATCCATCTCTTCTTTTACAATTGCTCTGATTTTTTCTAAAACAATTTTTCCTAAAGGCATAAAATCATAAATTCCAGCTCCAGTTTGAGCAATAAATCCACCTCTTACTAAATATTGATGAGATGGTAATGTTGCATCATTTGGTGTCTCTTTTGTTGTTGGAATAAACATTTTACTAAATTTCATTGATTATTTTCCTGTATTTAATTTATTTCTAATTTTTTGCTAAATGGTCACATTTATATTTAGTTGCAATATTTGAATCATTATTAAATCCAAACATATTTTGAACTGTTCCTACAACTAAATCACATTCCATATTTTTTGAAATATCTTTTAGTTGTTTTGATGGTTGATGTAAATATTCAGTTATTACAGTTTGACAAAGTTTTCTAATATTTTCTTCATCACTAGAATTTATAAAGCCTTTTTTTATTGCTTTTTTTATTTTTTTATCGATAATATCATTACCTTTTACATAAAGATTTTTTACTATTGGCTCAATTTCAAGTGATTTAAGCCATTCAAAAAACTCTAACGACATACGACTTACTATTCCATAAGCTGTTTTTGCTTGTTCTGCTCTTAAACTCATATTTTCATTTACAATATCTTGTAAATCATCAACCGAATAAATTTCTAAATTTGGCATAGATATATCTTCATCTATATCTCTAGGAACAGCAATATCAAACCAATATCTATTTATACTTGAATTTGGAGCATTATCTTTTGTAATTATTGGATAAGGTGCAGAAGTTGCTGTTATCATAACTGGTATTTTTTCAAGTAGGTTTGATAATTCATTATAAGGTTCAACATTTACATGAACTTCGAATGTGGTTGCTAAATTTTGAGCTTTTTTCATATCTCTACTAATAATTGTTACATCAAAACCTGATGAAATAAGATGTTTAACTGTAAGCTCACTCATTTCACCTGCACCAATTACTAAAGCTTTGATACCTTTTGTATTTCCAATAATATCTTTTGCTTTTGCAACAGCTGTTGAAGCAACAGAAACAGAACCTGTTCCTAAACTTGTTGCATTTCTTACTTGTGCAGCACATTTAAAAGCATAGTGCATAACTCTTGTTATATTTGAGCCACAATAACCTTTTGCTTGAGAAAATCTAAAAGCATCTTTTAATTGTCCAACAATTTGTGTCTCACCAATTACAAGTGAATCAAGTGCAGAAGCCACTGAAAATAGATGATGAACTGCTCCGTCATTATCATAAATATCAGCTCTATCATATAAAAGTTCAAAATCAAGCCCAGAATAACTTGCTAATTTTTCTATAATATTTCTAGCACTTTGTTTTACATTTGAAGATCTAGTGATTATTTCAACTCTATTACAAGTTGATAATAAAATTACCTCTTTTGTAGCTTCATTTTCTAAAATTTGTTTTATAAATCTTTCTTTATCTTCATCACTATTAAAAGCCAGTTTTTCTCTCATTTTAATATCAATATTTTTATGAGAAAAACTAATTATTAAGTAACTCATTAAAACTCTCTCTCAATCATTGCTTTCATTATCATAACAAGAGTTTGGCTATCTTTTTCATCTATTACAGCACTAATTGCTTCATTTCCAATCTCTTTAGCTTGTAAGATAGAATCTTCTAAAGCTTTTGTTATTTTCATTTGTTCTTTAATCCAATCACTCTCTTCAGAACTTAACTCTTTTTTATATAATGAAGCAAGTTTAGTTTTATCTTCAACTCTTTCATATAAAAATAAATATGGAATAGTTACTTTCCCTTCAACAAAATCAAGCATTGCTGGTTTTCCTAAAGTTACACTATCTTGTGTAATATCTAAAATATCATCTACCATTTGAAATGCAAGTCCAAGATTTTTACCATAAAGTGCATATTTATTTTCATCAAGTCCAGCTAATATTGCAGCTGCTTTTGCACTTGCTTCTATTAAAGAAGCTGTTTTTTTATAAATCATATCAAGATATAAATCATAAGAAGTATTGAAGTTTTCAGTTAAATCTACATCCATCATCTCACCAATACTTAAAAGTGTTACAGCATTTGAGATTGTATATGCAACTCTTTTATCCATTTGAGAAAGTTCAGTAAATGCACGTGAGTATAAGATATCTCCGAACATTATAGAAGTTTTGTTATCGTAAAGTGCATTTACAGAAGGTTGACCTCGTCTAGTGTCTGCTTCATCAATAACATCATCATGTAAAAGTGATGCTGCATGAATCATCTCTACAATTGCACAAAGTTTAATGCTTTCTTCACTTACTCCTGCAATTTTAAGTATAAGTTTAGAACGTAACATCTTACCTGTTGCTAATTTATCTAAAAGTTCTAAACTTTTTTGATGATTACAAACTTTTACAAACTCTTTTATCTGATTTTTAACTTGTTCTAATTCTTCCACTTCTAAACCTTTATGAATCTAATCTACAGATAATTTCACCAGTAAATTCAACATAAAGACCTTTTTTCATAGATTTAACTTTTTCTGCGTTTTCTAAAGTATACTCTTTAATAAATTCATTAATATCAAAATTTTCATCTTTATTTTCACTTATTATCATTTCAAGTACAGCCAATTTTTCTATAATTTTATCTATTTCATCTTCTACAACTTCTTTTGAAGCTTCTCTTGTAACGTCAAAAAACTTAGATTTTGGACTTCCCATAAAAATATCATCTTCGTCTTCAGTAAACCAATCACTAAACATCGACATCTATATTTCCTTTCAAATCGTTCCTCTTTAAAAGGGAACCTATTTTGTTTAATTTCTACTTTTTTAGCAGGATTTATAAAAAATCCTTAAAAAGTAACAAAAACCTAAAGGGCTTTAAGAATAAAGCCTATACATATCTATTTTTCTAATCTAACTCTTACAGATTTAGCATGAGCTGTAAGACCTTCTGTATCCGCTAATAATGCACAAGCTTCACCTAATTCATTTATAGCATTTTTTGAGAAATTTATAATTGAACTTTTTTTCATAAAATTTTCTACATTTAATGGACTATAAAACTTAGCTGTACTTCCTGTTGGAAGAGTATGATTAGGACCTGCTATATAATCTCCAATTGGTTCAGGAGTATTTTCACCTAAGAAAATTGCACCTGCATGTTTGATATAAGGTAACAATTCAAAAGGATTTTGTGTCATAACTTCTAAGTGTTCAGGTGCTATTTCATTCATTAAAGAGATTGCTTCTTCCATATTTGAAGCAACAATTATTGCTCCTCTTTCATCTATTGATTTTCTAGCAATTGCTTCTCTACTTAAAGTTTTTAAGTATTCTTCAACTTCTTTACTTGTTAAACTAGCAACTTCATCACAAGTTGTAATCATAATAGAACTTGCCATTTCATCATGTTCAGCTTGAGATAATAAATCAATTGCTAAATAGTGAGGTTTTGCTGTTTCATCAGCTAAAATTCCAATTTCAGAAGGACCTGCAATCATATCAATATTAACTTCACCAAATACAAGTTTTTTAGCAGTTGCAACAAAAATATTTCCAGGACCAGTTATTACATCAACTTTAGGAATAGTTTGTGTTCCATAAGCCATAGCAGCAATTGCACTTGCTCCTCCAACTTTATAAACTTTTGAAACTTTACATAAGTGGCAAGCAGCAAGTAAAAGTTCATTTACTTCATTATTTGGAGTCGGTGTACATACAACTATTTCTTTAACTCCAGCAACAATTGCTGGAACTGCATTCATCAAAAGTGAACTAGGATATGCAGCTTTTCCACCAGGAATATAAAGCCCAGCTTTATCGACAGGAGTAACTTTTTGTCCTAAAATTGTCCCATTTGACTCAAAATCAAGCCAAGATTTTGGAAGTTGTTTTTCATGATATGTTTTAATTCTATCATATGCTGTATGAAGAGCAAGTCTTAGTTTCTCATCAATATTTTCATATGCTTTTTTCATATCATCTTGAGAAATCAATAAATCATCATCTGATTTAACTTCCCATTTATCAAACTTTTCAATATGTCTTTTTAAAGCAACATTTCCTTCTGCTACTATTTCGTCAATAATATTCATAACAATTGATGAAACGCCTTTTATATCACTTTTAGCTCTTGCTAAAATAGAATCAAATTCACTTTGAAAGTTCGTATCTTTTGTATTTATTATTTTCATTTATATTTTTCCTAAAATCTCTTTTACAATATCATTTAAATCTTTTTTTTCAACATCAACCACTATTTTTGCAACATTTTCATAATCACTAACTCTTGAATTATAAAGTTTTAAAGCTTCTTCCATATTTTGTAAAAGTGGTCTTTTTTTCAATTTATTTGCAGCATTTGGAGCATTATTTATTCTATCTAAGATACCTTGAAATGATGATTTTAAATAAACAACTTTTCCTATTTTATTTATGTTTTCTTGTTTATAAAATCCACCACCTGTGGAAATGATTGTGTTATCTACACTTTTTTCTAACCATAAAGCAGTTTTTTTCTCTAAAGCTCTAAAATATGGTTCACCTTCAACTTCAAAAATCTTTTTGATTTTTCTGTTTTCCATACTTTCGATTAAATCATCAGTATCAATTGCAAACATATCAGATTTTTCAACTAAAGCCCTTGCAACTGTACCTTTACCAACACCCATAAAACCAATTAGTATAATATTATTCTTTTTCATAGTGGTGGATTATATCTAATTTATAGTAAATTTATATAGTACAAAAAAGGATATTAGTTTTAATTAGGTATTTTTTTGATAAAATCTATTTTTAAAAACGATGTAAAATAGGAAAACAATGGGTTTAACTAAACTAATTTCTGAAATAAAAGATTCTATAAGTAAAGATGTTTCTTTACAAGAAATTTTAGATTCAATGATAAAAAATCGTACGAAACATTTTGTTTTACTTGATGGGCAAAAAGCTGTTGGAATTATAACTGAAAGAGATATTTTATTTTCATATGCAAAACATATTGATTTAAATTCAAAAGCAATTGATTTTGCAAATAAAGAACTAATTACAACGAAGTCAAATAGAAAAATAAACTATGTTTTAGGATTAATGCTAAATAATAAAATAAGAAGAATCATTGTTTTAGATAAAGAAAATAACTATTTAGGTTCTATTTTACAAGAAAATCTTATTTTTGAATTTGAACAAGATATATTTAAAACAAATATAAAAGCAAAAGATTTAATAAAAGACAAATCAAAAGCTTTTTTTGTACAAAAAGATGCCACTATTCAAACTACTTTAGACTTAATGAGCGAAAAGAATATAGGTTCAGCTTTAGTATTTGATAATATTACTCCAATTGGAATACTAACAGAAAGTGATGTTATTAATCTTGCACAAAAACATATTGATACAACTTTAAATGTAGAAAACTTTAGTTACAAAAATTTAATAACTTTTGATAGTGAAGAGTCTTTATTTAGTATTGTAAATACAATGAGAAAAAAAGACATAAGAAGAGCTATAATTTTTGATAAAAATAGTTCTTCTTATTATGTAATTACTTCAAAAGAGATTTTGAATAATATAAAAGGAAACTACAATTTATTTTTAGAATCAAAACTAAAAGATGTTAAAAATACTTTTAATTCACTTAATGAAGCAGTTATTGAAGTTTTTGATAATGATGATGAACAAATAATATATTGGTTTAATCAAAAAGCAAATAAGTTATTTGATATAAAAATTGATGAAGATATTACAACTTTAATTCCAAAAGCAAGATGGAATTTAATTTATGAAAAAATAAAAACAAATAATTTTAATGAAAAAGAGATTATTGAAATTGATAAAAATACCTTCCAATTAACTATAATATATAGCAAAATTTTAGAAAACTCTATAATAAAACTTCTTTTTACAAATATTTCAGAAATTACAGATGCAAATAAAAAAATAGAAACTAACTTTAAATATCTATATGAAGAAGTACCTTATCCTTATCAGTCACTAGATGCGAAAGGTTTAATCACTAATGTAAATAAAAAATGGCTAGAAATTACAGGTTATGATAAAAATGATGTAATAGGACAAAAGTTTGCATCTTTTACAGTTGAAAAACCTGAGATTCTACAAAATTTATTTTCAAAGTTTATGCAACATAAACATATTGAAAATATTATTCTAAAAATAAAAAAGAAAAATAACGAAATTATACTTGCGAGTTTTACAGGAAATATTTCAAATATAAATGGTGAAATTAGAACTCACTGTATTTTCAAAGATATAACTGAAGAAGAAAAAATCCAAAAGAAATTACAACTTTCTGATATAGTATTTGAAAATACAACTGAAGGTATTATTATCACAAATGAAAGAGGTGAAATAATTTCAGTAAATAGTGCATTTAGTAAAATTACAGGTTATAGTTTTGAAGAGATAAAGGGACAAAATCCTAAAATTCTAAAATCTGGAAAACATAATATAGAATTTTATCAAATCCTTTGGGAAGAGTTAATAAAAAAAGGTGCTTGGAAAGGTGAAATTTGGAATAGAAAAAAAAGTGGTGAGATTTATCCTGAATGGCTGAATTTAAGTTTAGTAAAAGATTCTGAAGGAAATATTTTAAATTATGTAGCTTTATTTTCTGATATTACAAAAATAAAAAATTCAAATGCAAAAATAGAGTTTTTAGCACATCATGATCCACTAACAAATCTTCCAAATCGTTTATTATTAAAAGCGAGACTTATAAAATCAATAGAAAAAGCAAATGAATTAAAATATAGATTAGCAATCTTTTTTATTGATATTGATAACTTTAAATTGATAAATGATACTTATGGTCACTCAATTGGTGATAATATTATTTCACTTGTAGCAAATAGATTACAAAAAAATATAAGAAAAAATGACACAATTTCTAGAATTGGTGGAGATGAATTTATAATTGTAATTGAAGATGTTGATAATAAAGATATAGAAAAATTAGCAAAAAAAATTGTAAGTGATTTTAAAGAACCAATAAAAATGGAAGAGTATCTTTTTGATACAACAGTTAGTGTTGGTATCTCTATTTTTCCAAATAATGGTTTAAATGCAGAAGATTTAATAAAACATGCTGATACAGCTATGTATAGTGCAAAAAATGCAGGAAGAAATCAATATCAATTTTATAAAAATGAAATGACAAGTGAAATTTTTGAGAAAATCATAATGAAACAAGAATTAACTGATGCTTTAAAAAACAATGAATTTGAAGTATATTATCAACCACAAATTGATATAAAAATGAATAAAATAGTAGGAGCAGAAGCTCTTATTAGATGGAATCATAAAACTTTAGGAGTTGTTTTTCCAAATGATTTTATTTCACATGCAGAAGAGACAAAATTAATTATTCCAATTGGGGAATTTGTTCTAAAAAAAGCTTGTACTTTTATGAAATATCTAAATGATACAAAATTATTAGAAGATGGAATTGTTGCAGTTAATATCTCAAATATTCAAATAAAATATAGCGATATTCAAAAATCAATAATAAAAGAATTAGAAGAAACGAAGTTAAATCCTGCAAATTTAGAAATAGAATTAACTGAAAGTTATATCATGGAAGATATTGAAGAATCTTTAACTATTCTTGAAAATTTAAAAAATCTAGGAATTAAACTTGCAATTGATGATTTTGGAACAGGATATTCTTCTTTGAATTATTTAAAACAATTTCCAATTGATAAATTAAAAATTGATAAATCATTTGCAAATGGTCTTCCTTTTAATAAAAAAGATGTTGCTATTGCAAAAACTATTTTAGCTTTAGGAAATGGACTTGAAATAAAAACAATTGCAGAAGGTGTAGAAAAGAATGAACAAAAAGAGTTCTTGCAGAATGCAGGTTGCGATGAAATTCAAGGTTGGTTATATTCAAAAGCTTTAAGAGAAGAGGATTTTATAAACTTTATAAAAGAGTTTAAATAACTTTTTTTGCCTCTTCTGCTAAAAAGATTATCTCAAATACTGCGCCTTTATGCCCACTATTCTCATAAATATAATCTTCATTATATACTGATATTCTTCCTTTCATATGTTTTTCAATAATCTCTTTTGACATATAAAGCCCTATTCCTGTACCTTGAGATTTGAATTTTGTTGTAAAATATGGTTCAAAAACTTTTTCTAAAATATTTTCTGCTATTCCACCTGCATTATCTTTTATAAAAATTTTTACCCTATTTTCTTCTTTTCTAATATCAACAAAAATATACTTTTTATCTAACTCTGTTTTTTCAAATTCATCTTTTGCATTATTTAAAATATTTATTATTACTTGTAAAAATTCATTTTCAAAACCATAAATATAAACATCATCTAAATTTTTTATAAAGATTATATTTCTTAAATTAAATTGTATTTCTAACAAATCAAAAGCTTTTTGGAAAACCTTTTTGAGATTAAAATAATAAGCTTCTTTGTTTGGATTAAAATAATCTCTAAAATCATCTATTGTTTGAGACAAATATTTTGTGGTAGTTGTAATAGCATCCATTGAACGAAGAATCTCTTCTTTATTTATTTCTCCATATTGGTATTGAAGTTTTATTCCAGTTGAAAGAGTCGAAATAGAACTTAAAGGTTGTCTCCATTGATGAGCAATATTTTCTAACATTTCTCCCATTGCAGCCATTTTCGATTGTTGAGCTAATAAATTATCTTTTTCTCTACTTTTTTTAATATAACTTAATACTTGTTGTTTATATTTATAAAATCTTCTTTCTAATCTTTTTGATATATAAAAAGATAAAAATAGAAATACTATAGTTATCAATCCACTAACAGTAAAAAGACTTAACAGATTATGTAAATAATTTTGTTTATATTCATATTGTTTAGTTTTTATCTGTTCTGCTAATTCATCAGTATAAAAACCAGTTGCAATTGCCCAATCCCAATCTTTAAATCCTTTAACAAAAGTGATTTTTTCAGAAGGAAGCTTTGTATCAGGTTTTATTGTTCCTACATATTTTAAAAAACCTTCACCTTTATTTCCCAAATTCATAATCTCTTTTGTAATCATAAATCCATTTGCATCTTTTAGAGTTATTCTATTAACTCCAATATATGATTTTTCAATATGAGTTAAATAGACTCCTTTTTCATCTATTACAAAAATATATCCATTTTTAGAGTATTTTATACTGCTTATATATTCCAAAATCTCTTTTTTTATTTTTTCTTCAAAATCTTCTAAATACTCTCCTGTTCCTATATACCAATTGTATGGTTCAAAAACTTTATTGAAAGTAATTTTCTTATACTGTTTTAATTTATTAAAAGCTTCTGGTTTCTTCCAATAATATTCATTATAAGATTCTTTTTTTATTTTTAAATCATTGATTACATTTTCAATAAATTTAGAACCATAATTATCCTCAAAATCTAAAATACTTTTATTTTCAAACTGAGGATATAAAGGATGTAAAATTGACTTTCCTTCCATTGTATTTATATAAAAATAGCCTCGATTGTCATTAAACCTTAAAGCTTTTAAAGCATCTTTTATTCTTGTTTGTATTTGTTCAGCTGATTCTTTATCTTTATATTTTTCATAAATATATGTCATCATATTATGAATAGCTAAAACCCTACTTTTTATATCGTGTTTTAACTCTTTTTCACTATTCAATTTTTTATGAATAATATAGTCATAAATTTTATTTACTTCATCTTTTATAATATTTTGATTTCTTTTTAAATAGTCATTTTCTAAAGCTTTTAAATCAGATTTTAATGTAATATTTTTATCAATATACAATAAAGATATGATTATCATACAAACTAATGCGACTATAAAAATTGGTGTATATTTTATTAATTTTATAAGTTTTTTTTCTTTTTTTGTTAACATAAAAGATATATTATCTTTTTTTTCTTTAATATAAAAAAATTTATTTAAGAGTTATATTTATAGGTATATCTCTCTTTCATAGAGATATTTCCAAGTAGTCCACCTTGATGAATATATAAGAAGTTGAACTCATCTTTTTTATCAAAATTTTCTACATATTTTTCAAAACAAAGCCAACCTAAACTATCATAAAGTAAATCAAACTCAATATTTGTTTGCTTTAGCAACTCATTATGGATTTCATATAACTCTTTATAAAGTTTCCCAAAATGATATTTTTTCTCTTTTTTTAATATTGTTGGAAAATTAGTTTTTTCAAGAGCTAAAAACTGTTTTTCTAAATATTCATCATCACCAACACAAGAACAAGTCAAAACTTCAAAAGAAAGAAATTTCTGTAAATAAAGTGCCGTTGTTCCTGTGCCACTTGGTAAAAAAACTTTTAGATTTTTTATTTGATTTTCTTTTGCCCAAGTTTTTATCTCATTTGCTAAAATCTCTATTCCAAAAGAGGCTTCACTTACAGCTCCACCTTCACTAATAAAAAGTTCATCATTTTTAAAAGTTTTTGGAACTTCAGCTTCTATAATATTCATTCCAAATCCTTTTGCAAATTTATAATTTCCAATTGGATTTTCTTTTAAATATGAAGCAATATGATCAACATAATAATCAAACTTCCAACCTTTGATTTTACACAATACAGAGAGTGAATACATTGCATTTGATTGGGCAGAACCAAAAGATATAACTTTTTTAATTTTAGGAAAATCATTTTTCAAAAAATAGTAAAACTTTCTAGCCTTATTTCCTGAAAAATCTTTGTGTAATAAATCATCTCTTTTTACAAAATATTTTTGATTATTAAAGCTTATTTGTTCAATTAAAGAATTTGTATAGTTCATAAAAAATTGTACCATCTATTAGCAAAATTTCTGTACAATGTCACAAAAAATTATTGAGGTCGTTATGGATTTAATGGGATACATTGATAAAGGTGGAATTATTGTTTATATTTTAATTGCTTTAAATGTGATTGGATTTACTATTATTTTATGGAAATTTTTTACACTTCCAAGAAAAAATGCAATTATTAGTCAAATTAAACATAGAGTTACAAAAGATTCTTCTCTTACATCTCAAATAGAATATGAAGTTAAAAAACTTGAATCTGGACTTACTATTATAAAAAATATAGCAACTGTTGCCCCACTTTTAGGACTTTTAGGAACTGTTATTGGAGTTTATAAATCTTTTGAAGCAATTACTCAAAATGGTTTAGGTGACCCAACAATCTTTTCAAATGGAATCGGGATTGCGTTGATTACGACAATTGCAGGTTTAATTGTAGCAATTCCTCATCAAATAGCTTATAATCATTTTATCTCTTTGATTGATTCAATTGAGTTAAAAGCTAAAAAAGAGCTAGCGAGCGAATAATGAAAAGACGTGAAGCTTTAGGCTTAGATTTAACTCCTGTTATTGATGTTGTTTTTATTTTACTTATCTTTTTTATAGTTACATCTGTATTTAAAAAAGAAGAATTAGCTTTAATTTTAGATTTACCAACATCAACTGCAAAAGAGATGGAAATAAAAGAAGAACAAGTTTTTATAGAACTTAATCAAAATAAGTTAGCAATTAAAGGAATTGAAGTATCTTTTGAATCACTTGAAGATAACTTAAAAGCAATAAAAAATAAAAATAAACCAGTTATTGTAAGAATTGATAAAAAAGTTGAGTATCAAAGGGTAGTAAAAGTTTTAGATTTACTTCAAAAATATGATTTAACAAATCTAGCTTTAGTTACAAATGAAGAGGGGAAGAAGTAATTATTTCTCTTCTTCTAAAAGTTGTTTATACTCTTCATCTGTAAAAATTCTTGATTTTGTAATAAACTGATAACCCAGATCTATCTCTAGAGAAAAAGAATTTCCAAAAGCAGCTTTTTCTTCTCTTACATCAATTGTAATAAAAGAGTGTTTGAAATATTCAAATTGGTCTTTATCTATAAAAAATTCACATCCACAAATTTCGCCTAATTTTACATTACGACTAGGAACATAAAAATCACCTTTTTCATAACACATAGGAGCTGTTCCATCACAACATCCACCACTTTGATTAAAAACCAATTCTCCATGTTCTTTTTTTAATCGTTCTATTACCTCAGCAGCAGCTGGTGTTACATCTAGTCTTTTCATTTTTTGTCCTTTTTAAAGCAAAAAAGCCAATAGAAAGAACTTCTATGGGCTTAATAATTTTATTGTAAAGCTAAAATCCTAGAAGAATCCTAATTTATTTTTATTGTATGAAGTTAAAATATTTTTTGTATGTCTATAAGAATTTAACATCATCATATGTGTTTCTCTTCCAATTCCTGATTTTTTATATCCACCAAATGAAGCATGTGATGGATAGATATGATAACAATTTACCCAAACTCTTCCGGCTTCTATTCCTCGACTGAATTTATGTAATTGATGTGCATCTCTTGACCAAACACCTGAACCTAATCCATAGATTGTATCATTTGCAATTGCTAATGCTTCTTCTTCATCTTTAAAAGTAGTAACAGCAAGAACTGGTCCAAAAATCTCTTCTTGGAAGATTCTCATTTTATTATGACCTTTAAATAATGTTGGTTGAATATAGAAACCATTTGGATTAGTTTCTGATTTGTAAACATCACCACCGATTAATAATTCTGCTCCTTCTTCTTTACCAATTTTAATATATTCCATAATTTTTTCTTTTTGGTTAAGTGAACATTGAGCACCCATCATACACTCAGTATCTAAAGGGTTTCCTAATTTTATAGCTTTAACTCTTTCAAGTACTCTTGCCATAAATGGTTCATAAATTGATTCTTGAATTAAAGCACGTGAAGGACAAGTACAAACTTCTCCACTATTAAATGCAAATAATACTAAACCTTCGATTGCTTTATCAAAAAATTCATCATCAGCATCCATGATTGATTCTAAGAAAATATTTGGTGATTTTCCACCTAACTCTAAAGTTGAAGGAATAATATTTTCAGTTGCATATTGCATAATTAATTGACCAGTTGTAGTTTCACCTGTAAATCCAACTTTTTTAACTAATTCATGAGTAGATAAATATTTACCAATTTTTCCACCTGCACCATTAATAATATTAATAACACCTTTTGGTAATACTGATTGAATTGTTTCCATTAATAATAAAATTGACATTGGTGTTGCACTTGCTGGTTTCATAACAACACAATTTCCAGCAGCAATTGCAGGAGCTAATTTCCATGCTGCCATTAATAATGGAAAATTCCAAGGAATAATTTGTGCAACAACACCATATGGTTCATGAATTTCTTGAGAAATTGTATTTTCATCTAAATCAGAAACTGTTCCAGATTCTGCTCTAATTACAGAAGCAAAATATCTAAAATGATCAACTACTAAAGGAACATCAGCATTTAAAGTTTCTCTAATTGCTTTTCCATTATCTAAAGTTTCAGCTATTGCTATATTTTCCAAATTTGCTTCTATTGCATCTGCAATTTTATTTAATAAAGTGCTTCTTTCAATAACTGATGTATGTTTAAATGATTGAAATGCTTTATTTGCAGCTAAAATAGCAGCTTCACAATCTTTTTCATTTGATCTTGGAATTTTTGTTAAAACTTCACCATCTACAGGAGAAATATTATCAAAATATTCACCACTAATTGGAGCTACCCATTCTCCACCAATGAAATTTTCGTATTGAGGTTTATATGTTGGTTTTGTATAAATCATTTTTATTCCTTTTAATTCAAATATTGAAGAAACATTTTTTCTCTTCAGATGGTAAAATTCTATCTTATGTTTATAGCCTAATTATAGCGATAGCATAGCATTAGCATAGCATTGATAATAATCGTGACAAATTACGATTTTATGGTTTGTTTATTATTTTATTTATTTAATACTTTTTAAAAATTTGCTAAAATTTTCCTATGAAAACATACAACTATACGTTAAATGACTCTTCTTTGGAAATGTTGATTGATTTTCCCGCTTTTAAAAATAAAAAAAATTTATTAATTCAAATATTTTGTGGAAATAAAAAACACTATTTAGAAAATATAGTAAAAATAATAACAAAAAATTTACCTCAAGCTATTTGTATAGGCTCTTCAACAGATGGAGAAATAAATGAAGAAAACATTACTACATTAAATACTGTCATATCTATATCTGTTTTTGAAAAAACTACATTAAAAGCAATTTATGTAAAAAATGAAAACTCTTTTATAAATGGAGTTGAAATTGCAAAAGAACTATTTTCTGAGAAGACTAAACTTCTTATTACATTTACAGATGGGAAAAAAACAAATGGAGAAGAGTTTTTAAAAGGTATAAATTCTATAAATAATAAAATCATTGTTTGTGGAGGAATGGCAGGAGATAATGCAAATTTCAATCAAACTTTTATCTCTTATCAAGATAAAGTATTCACTTATGGTTGTGTTGGAGTTGTATTAGACTCAGACGTTTTACAAGTGAGAAATTCTTATAACTTTAATTGGTCAGAAATAGGTATAGTTCATACAATTGATGAAGTTGATAAAAATAGAGTTTATAAAATTTCAGGTTTAACACCTCTAGATTTTTATAAAAAATATTTAGGTTCTTATGTTGCTTCTTCACTTCCTGCAACAGGAATTGAATTTCCTTTAATTGTACAAAAAAACAATCTTCCTTTAGCAAGAGCTGTTATTTCAAAACATATCGATGGGAGTTTAAGCTTTGCTGGAAATTTAGAAAAAGGAGATATTGTAAAACTTGGATTTGGGAATATTGAACTTATTATGAATAATCCTATAGAATCACTATTTAAAGACCAACCTTTGGAAAATATTGAATCAATTTTCATATATTCATGTATGGCAAGAAGACGTTATATGCCTAATATGATTGATATTGAAATAAAACCTTTTTCTCAAATAGCTCCAACTTGTGGCTTTTTTACATATGGAGAATTTTTTCATTATCAAGAGAATAATCAGCTTTTAAATCAATCTTTAACATTAGTTGCCTTGAGTGAGAATTGTTCCAAAAAAAATTCAAAAAAACAGATAAAAATATCGCAAGCTCCTTTGAGTGAGCATGCAAGAAGTCTTGAAGCATTAACACATTTAATTCAACAATCTTCAAATGATTACAATAAACAATCAAAAAAACTAGAAGAAGGAAATATTTATTCTCAAAATTTAATAACTGCACAAAAAAGATTTTTAAAACATGCAGTACATGAAACAAATACACCACTATCAGTTATTATGGGAAATATAGAGATGTTTGAGATGGAATTTGGGAAAAACAAATATCTTTCAAATATTGAAGTTGCTATGAAAAATATCTTTAGTATATATGATGATTTAAGTTATCTAATAAAAAAAGATCAAGTAAATTCTGCAATTCATAAAATAAATATAGTTGATTTTGTAAGAAGTAGAATTGATTTTTTCACATCTTCGGCTTTAAAGTTTAAATCAAATTTTAAATTTCAAGCATTAAAAGATGAAATAAATATAAATTTTAATGAAATAAAACTTCAACGAATTGTTGATAATAATTTAACAAATGCTATAAAATATACTTTGCCAAATGAAACAATATTTGTAAAACTTTCTATTTTTAATAAAGAGTGTAATTTTACAATAGAAAGCAATTCAAAACAAATATTAAATCCGCAAGAAATTTTTGAAGAATATTATAGAGAACAAGTTTCACAAGAGGGATTTGGATTAGGATTAAATTTAGTAAAAAGAATTTGTAATGAAGAAAACGTAGGTATAAAACTTGAATCAGGTAAAGATTGGGCATCATTTACTTATACTTTTAAAGGAGTATTATGAAAATTTTATTAGTTGAAGATGATTTTATGTTAAATGAAATGATTACTGAATATTTAAGTTCAACTGGTCATGCAATAATAAGTGCAAAAAATGGAGTAGAAGCATTAGAAATATTAGATTCTGAAAAATTTGATTTACTAATTTTAGATATTTCTCTTCCTGATATAGATGGATTTACAATATTAGAAAGATTACATGAGCAAAAATTAAATATTCCAACTATTTACATTTCTGCGTTAATTGATATTGAAGATATATCAAGAGCTTTTGATTTGGGCTGTTTTGATTATTTAAAAAAACCTTTTCATCTAAAAGAATTAACTTTAAGAATAAACAAAATTTTAAAAACTAGAATCGTCCCTCAAAAACATAAAAGATTATCTAATCAATATAGTTTTGATGCAGAAACTATGACTTTATATTTTAATAATGAACCACATATCCTACCTAAACGTCAACTTCAAATTATTGAACTTCTTGCACAAAATAGAAGTTTAGTTGTAAATTATGATATGTTTAGAACTTATGTTTGGAATGATGATTATATTGATAATGCAACAATAAGAGCAGAAGTTAATAGAGTAAAAACTGTATTAAAAGAAGATTTTATAAAAAATATAAGAGGAAGTGGATATATAATAGAAAGACCTAACTAAAATTATTTTAGAGGAATTTCCTCTAAAATATTAGTTTTTATTTAAAGCACAAAGATCAGAGAAAGCAACTTCAAGTCTAGCTATCATTGTTTCTTGACCAGCTCTTAAGAATTTTCTTGGGTCATAGTAGTTTTTATTTGGTTTATCTTCACCTTCTGGGTTACCGATTTGTCCTTGTAAATAATCATGGTATTTAGCTTCATAAGCTCTTACACCATCCCACATTGCCCATTGAGTATCAGTATCAATGTTCATTTTAATAACACCATAAGAGATAGCTTCTCTAATTTCACTTAAAAGTGAACCTGAACCACCATGGAAAACAAAGTCAACTGGTTTATCAGAAGTTTTTAATTTATCTTGAATATATTTTTGTGAATTATCTAAGATTTTTGGACTTAAAACAACATTTCCTGGTTTGTATACACCATGAACATTTCCAAAAGATGCAGCAATTGTAAAATTCTCTCCAACTTCTTTTAATTTTTCATAAGCATAACAAACTTCTTCTGGTTGTGTATAAAGTAAAGCATTATCAACATCACTGTTATCAACACCATCTTCTTCACCACCAGTAATTCCAAGTTCAATCTCTAACATCATATCAATTGCATTCATTTTTTTGAAATACTCAACACAAATTTCAATATTTTCTTCTAAACTTTCTTCACTTAAATCAAGCATATGAGAAGTAAACAATGGTCTTCCTGTTTTCTCAAAATGCTCACAGCTAGCTTCAATTAACCCATCAATCCAAGGTAAAAGTTTTTTTGCTGCATGGTCTGTATGTAAAATTACAGGTATTCCATAAGCTTTTGCCATAATATGAACATGGTTTGCTCCACTAATTCCACCAAGAACTGCTGCATCTGAAGTTTTTAAACCTTTTCCCGCATAAAAACCAGCACCACCATTTGAGAATTGGATAATAACTGGTGAATTAACTTTTGCTGCTGCTTCTAAAACTGCATTTACTGAATCAGTTCCTACCACATTTACAGCTGGAATCGCAAAATTATTCTCTTTTGCATAAGCAAAAAGTTTTTTTGCTTCACTACCTGTTAAAACACCAGGTTTTACAACATTTAATACACCCAATTTAATCTCCTTATTTAATTACTATTTTTGCGTCTTTTCTTAATTCGTCTGTTAACTCTTTTACTTTTTTATTATAACTATTTCCTAATAAAATTTGAGAGATGTTACCTTCAACTTCATTATAAGCTAAAGCTTTTGAAGGAATTTTGTCTTTTAGATAAATTACATGATAACCAAATTGTGTTTTTGTTGGAACTTTAGAATATGTACCTTTTGACATTGCTTTTGCTGCACTTGAAAATTCTGGAACCATTTGATCTGCTGGGAATTTTCCTAAATATCCACCATTTTTACCAGCTGGATCTTGTGATTTAGTTTTTGCTAATTCTTTAAATTTTTCTTCTTTATTTGAAGCTTTGTCTAATTGTTTGATTATATCAAAAGCCTCTTTTTCAGTTTTAACTAAAATATGACTTGCTTCTAAAGTTTCAGGCATTACAAATTTTGCTTTATTTTTTTCATAAAAATCTTTTTTCTCATCTTCTGTGAATTTGATTTTATCAATTTGATTTTTTTGCCAAACTTGGAAAGCTAAATCTTCTTTTATTTTATTTATTGTTTCAACATATTGTGGATCTTTTTCAATTCCATCTTTAATAGCTTTTTTAGCTAATAATTTTCTATTGATAATTTGCTCTAATACTTGTTTTTTAGCATTATCTGGTAATTTATCAAAATCTATTCTTGGATCTTGTAAAGCCATTGAGATATCTTGTTTAGTGATTTGTTCACCATCAACTGTAGCATAAAAATCAGCTGCATTTAAAGCAGAAACTAATGCAATTGAAGCAACGAAACTTGATACTATTTTTTTCATTTTATTCCTTGAAATTATATTTGCGACATTTTATCTTTTCATAGTTAATAAATAGTTGATTTTTTATAAATAAATGATAAGTTTATTAAACAAATTTTAAAAATTTTTACTGTATTTTGTAAATTTTAAAATTTAGCTTAAAAAGGCTTTAAATTTTCAAATATTTATGATACAATTCCGTCCAAATTTAAATTTAACTTAAATTTAAGGAATATTATGAGAATTTTGATTATTGAAGACGAAATTACACTAAACAGAACATTACAAGAAGGTCTAACTGACTTTGGTTATCAAGTGGATACTGCTGAAAACTATAAAGATGCGGAATATTTTATTGATATTAGAAATTATGATTTAGTATTAACTGATTGGATGTTACCAGATGGTGACGGAATTGAACTATGTAAAATAGTTAAAAATAGAAGTTCAAGAACTGCTGTTGTTATAATCTCAGCAAGAGATGATAAAGAATCTGAAATTGAAGCATTAAAATCTGGTGCTGATGATTTTATTAAAAAACCATTTGATTTTGATATTTTACTTGCAAGAATTGAAGCAAGATTAAGATTTGGTGGAACAAATGTAATCGAAATTGATGATTTAGTAATTAATCCTGACGAAGAAAAAATTGAATATGCAGGTGAAGAAATAGAGTTAAAAGGTAAACCATTTGAAGTTTTAACTCACCTTGCACGTCATAGAGATCAAATCGTTTCAAAAGAACAATTATTAGATGCAATCTGGGAAGAACCAGAACTTGTTACTCCAAATGTAATCGAAGTTGCAATTAATCAAATTAGACAAAAAATGGATAAACCATTAAACATTTCTACAATTGAAACTATTAGAAGAAGAGGTTATAGATTCTGTTATCCTAATGTAGCAGAAGATGTAAAACAAAAATAATTTCGGTATTTTAAGATGGAAAGCAGAAGTATTTATAGACAATTTTATAATAAACTGATTATAGCTACTTCTCTTTTTATTATTACACTTTCTTTTATTTTCTATGAATATGCAAGAAGTACAGTTTATGTTGATATTCAAGAAAATATGCTTAATCAAGCAAAACAAATTCAAAAAAATTATATTTCACCTGATAAATTTCAACCTGTAAAAACACAATTTCAATCTATTGATTTAGTAAAAAATTCTGAATTAGAGAAACTTAAATTTTCAAATTATCAATTAGGTGGGAAATATTATATAAAACTTCTTTATCCATTTGATATAAAAAATGGTGTATTTTTACAAATTATAAAAAATATTAGTTTAGAGAGAGAACTTTTATATTCTGTAATTTTTAAAAATCTTTTTATCTTGGCCATACCTGGATTTATTTTGATGCTTTTATACTCTTTAGTCGTTTCAAAATCTCTATTAAAACCAATAATGCAAATTAATAAAAAACTATCTAATATGGATGAACACTCTTTATCTCAAATTGATACAAAAGATTTACCAATAGAATTTCACTCATTAGCAAACTCTATAAACTCTTTAACAAATAGAATAGGAACTTATGTAAAATTCAAAAAAGAGTTATTTATTGGTGCAGCGCATGAGCTTAAAACTCCACTTGCAGTTATGAAATTAAAAAATGAAGTAACTTTAAAGAAAAAAAGGGAAGTTGAACAATATGAAGAAGTTTTAAATTTATCTATTAAACAAATAGATGAGATGAATAAAATGATTTCTTCAATTTTAGATATTGGACGAACAGAAGGAGCACAATTTGAGCAAACAACAGATATTGATTTAGTAGAATATATTAAGAAAAAAGCAAATGATTATAGAATGTTAAGTGCACAAAAAAATATTATTATTACATTTTTCTCTAATATAAATCACTTAAGTACATCTATACAATTGACTCTATTTAATCAAATATTACAAAATTTTGTTCAAAATGCAATCAAATTTACCCCAAATGAAAAAACTATTGCAATTAGACTTCGTAAAACAAAAGAGAAAATTATTTTAACTGTAACTGACGAAGGTATTGGAATCGATGAAAATATAGATTTTTTTGCTCCATTTAAAAGAATTGGAAACCAAAGTGGCGTAGGACTTGGACTATTCTTAGCAAAAAATGCGGCCGATGCATTAAGAGCTGAAATAACATTAAAAAATAGAGAAGATGGGAAAAGTGGTTGTGTTGCTAAATTAGTACTTAACAACACATTACCTAAAAATAGTATCTAAAATAAATTTCTATGTTCTATCTTTGTACATTTATTTTGCACAACTTTTAATCCAGCTTCTTTAGCTTTTAAAGCTGCTTCATTATTTACAAGTCCAAGTTGAAACCAAACTGTATCAACATCACCTCTTTGTATTGCTTCATCAACGATTGAAGATATTGCATCAGGTTTTCTAAAAATATCAACCATATCTATTTTAAAAGGTATTTCACTTATTGTTCTATAAACTTTTTCACCTAAAATTGTTTCTTCTTTAGGATAAACAGGCACTATCTTAAATCCAGCATTCTGTAAATAAACTGCTACCATATTTGATGCTTTATCAGAATCAGGAGAAAGTCCTGCTATTGCAATAGTTTTTGTATTTTTAAAAATATCTAAAATTTCTTCATTTTTTGAATTTACTGTTGGGAATTCACACTCCATTTTATATCCTTTATAATAAATTGTTCTATTATAAGTAAAATATATAAAAGAATGCTAAAAAAGTGTAAACTAAAGTTTATCCAGTTTTTTTTGTATATAAGTTTTAACTTCTGAATAATCTATTGTTTCTTTAAAATCATCAAATTTTCCACCACTTGCATTTACATGACCACCACCATTTGCAAGTTTTGTAGCAAGTAATGCTACATCAATTTTTCCATCTGCTCTAAAAGAAGCATTTCCTTTTTTATTTATATCAATAAAAAAATCATAATCTGGATTTGCTTTTAGAAAAGCATTTGCTGGAATGGAAATAGATCCTAAACAATATGTTAATAATCCTTTTTGTTCTTTATAAATAACTGTTAAATTCTCTTTTACATCATCTAAAGTTTTTACTAAGTATGCTGCACTTAAATTATCTAAAGTATCGTCTTTATCAGTTAGTTTTAAAAACTTTTTTTTCATAAAATGAACTTCATTATCAAGTTTTATATGACCATCAAATTCATCTAAAAATTTTGAAGCTTCTTTTAAAAGATAAAATTTAAATTCTCTATTTAAATCTGAAAATAAAATATTATTTATTTCTTTAACTTTTGTAATCATTGACATCAAAACTTTGCCAAATTCAAAATTTTTAGTTTCATGTTCAAGCCAAATATCAACTGCATTTATTGAATCAACTAAAGGTTTTAGCCAAGCACTTGTCAAACAGTCAAAACCTTCATACTCTTCAAACATATAATCATATACTATTTTTGTTGCACATCTTTTATCATCTAAATAATACCAATAAAATTTTTCTGCACTTTTTTTGCCACTTACATGATGATCTAAAAGTTGAAGTTTGATTTGATAACCTTCTGTTGTAAGTTTATTTATCTCTAAATCCAAATCTGTTGATTCTTGAAAAGTTAAATTCAAATCACTTATTAGAAGAAGAATATTTTCATCTTTATAATTCTTTATTTCTTCCAAAGCTTTTTTTATCGTTAATTTTACTTCTAATCCATAATTTGCATTATAAAAGAATCCTTCTTTAAAAAATTCTTTTGTTATTAATTGGCATCCATATCCATCTAAATCCGTATGTGAAATATGAAATAGTTTCATTAAGCAATATCTTTTAAGGTTAATTTACTTAAAAAATCATTTACTTTAAATTGCAAATTATTTAATAAAGGCCAAATTGTACAAGACATTGCTTTTTGATTTGGACAACTTTGTAAAGATGGAGCACATTCAAACACCGTTGGCATTTTTTCTTCTGCTGCTTCAACTATTTCAAGTATTGTTATACTTTCCCAAGATTTTTTCAGTGTAAAACCACCATTTACTCCTCGTTGAGAAACTACTAATTCATATTTTGCTAAATTTTGCATAATTTTTGCTAAAAATGATTTTGATATATTTAAATCTTTTGATAATACATCTACATTCTTTGGTTCATCACTTTTTGCAATTGCGATTAAAGAAAGTAGTGCATATTCACTTTTTTTTGTTAATAACATATTATAATTTTCCAATTTTTTTATAATTTATGTATATTTTACTTGAACTATTATTAAGATTCGTTATTATAATCAATTAATTGGTTTATTTAATCAAAAAAAAAGGTTGTAGCAACGACTACAACCCTTTTTAAGAAATTAGAGATAATTTATTTAGCTCTGATTCCTAAAGAAGCTACTAATTCAGTAAATCTAGCATAATCATTTCTTTTTAAGTATGCTAATAATCTTTTTCTTTTTCCAACCATTTTTAAAAGACCTAATCTTGAAGAGTGATCTTTTTTGAAAACTTTTAAGTGTTCTGTTAAAATTTTAATTTGCTCTGTTAATAATGCAATTTGAACTTCTGAAGAACCTGTATCTCCATCTTTTTTTCCATATTTTGCAATAATAGCTGCTTTTACTTCCTGATCTAAAGCCATGTTGACCTCCTAATAGGTATATTTAAATTATTCATTTACAATAAAATGAGTCGCAATTTTATAAAAAAAATACTTTATTTTTACTTTATTCTTAAAAAAAAATTTATTTTATCCACCAGTTTGATAAAATGCTCTACTTGATGTCTCATTATCACCTGTTGTCGACCATTTATTTTTTTCAGGTTTGTTTTGTAAAACTTTTTTTAATATCTCAACTGCTTCATCAATTCTATTATTTTGAACAGCATCTTTTATACTCATTGCATCTTCAAAATACAAACATGGTATTAAATACCCCTCAGAAGTTAATCTAATTCTATTACATGCTGCACAAAAATCATCTTTATGAGGTTCAATTATTCCAAATTGATAACCATCTTCAAATTCGTAGTATTGAGCAGGAGAACTTGTATCTCTTGGTATCATCTTAAAATTTGGATATTTTTTTGAAATAATTGCTTTTAGTTCATCAGAATTTAATCCTTTTACTCCATCTTTTGCATGATGATTTTCCATAAATTCAATAAATCTAACTACATAACCTTTAGCTCTACAAAACTCTAAAACTTCAATAATATCTTTATCATTTATTCCTTTTAAAGGAACACAATTTATTTTTATTTTTAAACCTACTTCATCAGCAGCTTTAATTCCCTCTAAAACATTAGATAAGACATCTTTTTGTGCCATTTTAGCAACAGTTGATGAATCTAAAGAATCAAGAGAAATATTAATTCTTTTTAATCCAGCATCTTTTAATTTTTGTGCTGCTTTTGCTAATAAAAATCCATTTGTTGTTAAAGCTAAATCAATGTCATTTTTATAATCAAAAACCATTTTTATAAAAATATCAAGACCTTCTCGTAAAAGTGGTTCACCACCTGTAATTCTAACTTTTTTTATTCCTTCATCAATTGAAACTTTTATAAATTTAAATAAATCTTCATAAGATAAAAGATTCTCTTTAGGAACCCAAGAAAAAGGTTTTTCTGGCATACAATATTGACATCTAAAATTACATCTTTCAGTTACAGAAACTCTTAGATAATCAACCGTTCTTCCAAATCCATCTATTAACATTTTTTACCTTTTATTAAACCTAGTTTAATCTTTGCCATGCTTCTTTTAAAGAAGCAACTCTATTTGAAAATAAAAGATATAAAGCAACATTAAATTTAGCAAGTTTTAAAATTTCATCATCCGGATTTTTTACAATATTTAAAGATTCTTCAAGAGTTATATTCTCAAACTCTTTAGAGTAATTAACTCCAAAATCTTTTAAAGAAAAACTCTCTTCAACTATTTGATTATTTTTTAGTTTCCAAAATTTTCCATCTTTAAATACTTCTGGACTTCCTTCACTTGCTTTAACAACAACAACTTCTTCAAAATATGGAGCAAAAATTTCTAAATATTTTTGTACATAAGGTTTATGAAAAGCTGTTGTTACTCCATATTCACTAAAAGCTGGATTTAAAAGTTTTTCAACTGTATTAAATGCTGTTCTTAAACCCAATTCGTGTCGTAAAGGAGTAATATCACTTAACTCTTTTAAGTATTCTACCCTATCAAAAAAATGTATGTATTGACCTTTGTCAATATTTTGAAAAATTTCTTTTGTTGTAATTCCCACTTTTGCTGGTTGTAAATAATCCCCTGAAATTACCAAATCTAATCTTTTCACATCACTATTTTTTTTATAAAACTCATCTAAAATATTTTCAAATAGAGGAAATAAAAAAGGATTTTCACATCTTCCGTCAAATGAATATCCAAGTTCTATTGAATTTTCAACTCTTTTAAATTTCATAAATTTTCTTAAAGCTTCTACTGCTCCACTTAGTTCTTCATTTGTTTCAAGTTTAGTTCTCCAACCAATTAGAAATGCTCCAATTTGAGCAGGAGTTACTCTATTTTCTAATATAGATTCTATTGCATCAAAAATTTCATCTTTTGATAAATTTCTATTTCCTTTTACACCTGTTCCAACAGCTTTTATGTATTTCTTAAAATTCATTATATACCTTATTATATAGCACTTTTATTAATATTTTTACAAGCATAATATACAATAGCTTAAATAAAACCAATTGTAAGGCTTGATTTGATTTTAATAGAAACAATAAAAAAAATAGACTTTTTTAATACTTTAAATGAAGAACAATTAAATATAATTGCATCTTTTTCTAATGTTTCAAAATATGAAAGTAAATCAATTTTGTTTTATGAAAGTGATATTAAAAATCATCTACTTTTTTTAGTTGATGGATTAATAAAAATATATAAAGTTGATAAATTTGGAAATGAGATATTTTTATATCATATTTATAAAAATTCAATGATTAGTGAATTATCCTCTATGAAATCAAATGATATTTACTGTTTTTCAAATGCTGAATTTGTTGAAAACTCAACTATTTTATCAGTAAATTTTGAGAAATTACAAGAATATTTTTTATCGAAAAATATTTTAACAACAGAATTAATGGAAATTTTACTTGATAAAACACATCAATTACAATGTATTGTAAATAGAGAATTAGTATTTGACGCAACAGCAAAAGTTGCATTTATGTTAAATCAAGATTTGGAAATGTTTAATAAATTAAAAAGACAAGAAGTTTCATTTATGTTACATATTCAACCTGAAACGTTGTCAAGAGTTTTAAAAAGATTATCAAGAGATGAGATAATAAGTATTGATAATGGTGAAGTTATAATAGAAAATCAAAATGAACTAATCTGCATCTTCAAAGGAGTTGGAGTATGAAAAACAATAAAATAAGTACGAAAATAAAATCTCTGGGCATTTTATTTTTTATTTTAATGGCAAGTATAATTGCTACAACAATTTATTTAAACGACAAAAGTAAAAAAGATGCTTTAATTATAAATATTGCTGGTAAACAAAGAATGTTAACTCAAAATATTTCAAAAAATATTTTTTATTTGTATCAACATAAAGAGAGTTCTTTTATAGAATTAGAAAATTCAACAACAGAATTTATCTATAATTTAAATTCTCTAAAAGATGGAAATAATCTTTTGGGTATAAAAAAAGCTCCAACAGAAGAGATTGCAAGTCAATTATCAAAAGTTGAGATTTTATGGAAAAGTTTTTTTCAAAACATAATCAAATTTAAAGATTTAATCAACAAAAAAGATGAATCTTCTGAAATTTTATTAAAAAATATTGTAAATTCAATTTATACAACAAACACTATTTTATTAAAAGAAGTTGATACTTTAGTTTCAATGTATACAAATTATAGTGAAGAAAAAAGCAATTATTTAAAATATGTTCAATATTTCTTTGCTTCACTTATTGTTTTATTAATTATTTATAGTTTTTTACAGTTAAAAGCGATGGAAGATAATGTAAAAAAATTTTTAGAAGAGTCTAAAAAAATAGTTGAACAAAATCCTACTAAACCTTTAACTCCAATAAAAATTGAGGCAGAAAATGAAATTATTGAAGCAACTCAAACAATAAATCACTTTATTGATAAAATTAATTCTGTTATGAGTTATTCCACAAATGCAATTGAACAATCAAAAAATGCTTCGTTAAAACTTGATGAATTGACAGATGAGTTTGATAATATAATTTATGAATTAACTAATTCAACTGATATTTCAAAACAGTTAAATAGAAGTGAAGATATTGTTATTCAATCGCAAGAATATCTGATAAATTCAACAAAAAGATTGCAAGAATTAAAAAATGAATTGGGTAAAATTCTAAAATCTTGTGATACTAAAATTTCATCTTAAAAGCTTTAATCTATTTTAGATATAATTCATTTAAATAATATATATAAGGAATATTAATTATTATGCCCAAAGTTTATCTAACAGGAGCGGGTCCTGGAGATGTTGAATTACTTACTTTAAAAGCTCTAAAAGTTATAGAAAATGCTGATGTATTAATTTATGATAGATTAGTTAACCCAGAAATTCTAAAAATAGTAAAAAAATCTTGCGATTTAATTTATGTTGGAAAAGAAGACAAAAAACATACTCTTCCTCAAGAAGAGATAAATGAACTTATTTATCAAGCTTCATTAAAATATGAAAATGTTGTAAGACTAAAAGGTGGAGATCCTTTTGTTTTTGGTAGGGGTGGAGAAGAAGCTCTTTATTTACAAGAAAGAGATATAAAATTTGAAATTATTCCTGGTATTAGTTCTGCTATTGCTGTTCCTGCATATGCTGGGATTCCTGTAACTCATAGAGGATTAACAACATCTTTTAGAGTTGTAACAGGTCATGAAAATCCTAAAAAGAAAATATCTCAAATTGAATGGGAAACTTTTTTAAATGATGAAACTATTGTGTTTTTAATGGGTTATCATAATATTGAATTAATCTCTTCAAAACTTATCTCTTTAGGAAAAAGAAAAGATTATCCCTGTGCAGTTATTTCAAAAGGTACAACAAAAGAACAAAAAGTTATAGTTGGAACGTTAGAGAATATTGTAGAAAAATCTAAAAATTTACCAACTCCTGCAATGATTGTTATAGGAGAAGTTGTAAATTTAAAAGAAAAAATTCAATGGTTTAACTAAACAATTCCAAAATAATATTAATTTAATTTATATAGTGTTTATTAAATAACGTTTTTAAGGCATTACTTATGAATCTTAGATAAAATATAATTAACTAGTAATTTTTGTTTTGAACATAAGGAAATTTTATGAATGAGTCTCTTCAACCTGAAAATTTTTTAAAATTAATTTCAAAATATTTACCTGATATGTTGTGGGCAAAAGATTTAGAGGGAAATTATTTATATGCAAATGATTGTATTTGTAAAAATTTGTTAATGGCCGATCCAAAAGAAGTTATTGGAAGAAATGATGTTTTTTTTGCAAAAAGAGAAAGAGAAAAACATCCTGAAAATAAACAATGGCATACATTTGGCGAACTTTGTTCTAATTCAGATTTAATAGTTTTGGAGACAATGAAGCCTATGATTTTTGAAGAATTTGGAAATATAAAAGGTGAACTTGTTTATTTAGAAGTTCATAAAGCACCACTTCATGATGAAACTGGAAAATTAATAGGTACAATTGGAAGTGGAAGAGATATTACAGCTCAAGTTATGTTAAAAAAGAAAAATAAAAAACTTGTATATTATGATCAATTAACTTCTTTACCGAATAGACAAAAAATTCTTTCTGATATTTTGGAAAAAACTCCAACTGCTTGTGCAATTTTTAATATAGATGAATTTAAAGAAGTAAATGATTTTTTTGGAACTACAAATGCTGACAAAATTCTTCAAGAAATTGCTGACTGGTTTTTAAAACTTGACTTTACAACATATAGAATAGATGGTGATGAATTTGCAATTTTATATTATGAAGATATTCCTATTGATAAAATAAAACATAATATTGAAAATATTTTATCACTTTTTGAAGAAGAGATGTTTCATATAGAAGAAGAGCATATTCATATTCGATTTTCTGTTGGAATTGCAAAAGAGAAAGAAAATTTATTAACAAAAACAGATATCGCTGTTCATTATGCAAAAGAAAACAAAATAAAAATTGCAGTTTATGAAGAAAATGCAAATATTGAAAAGAAATATAAACAAAATATTGCAATTGCAACTTCAATTAGAGAAGCTTTGATTGATAATAGAATTGTTTGTTATTACCAACCTATTATGAATTTAGAAACTCTAAAAATTGATAAATATGAAACACTTGTTAGAATGATTGATAAAAATAATGAAATTATTCCTCCTTTAGATTTTCTAAATATTGCAAAAAAAACAAAACTTTATTCTCATATTACAAAAGAAGTTATACATCAAGCGTGTAATACTTTTAAAAATAGTGATAAAAGTTTTTCTATAAATTTGTCAATTGATGATATAAAAGATTCAAGCACAGTTCAAGAGATAATAAAAACAATAATAAAAACAAAAACATCAAATCGCATAATTTTTGAAATTTTAGAATCAGAAGGTATCGAAAATTATGATGAAGTTGTTAATTTTATAACTCAAATAAAATCTATTGGTGCAAAAATTGCTATTGATGATTTTGGAACAGGGTATTCAAATTTTGAACATATCTTAAAACTAAATGTTGACTATATAAAAATTGATGGTTCATTAATAAAAAATATTGATAAAAATGAAAAACATCGAATTATTGTAGAAACAATTGTAGATTTTGCTAAAAAAGTAGAAGCAAAAACTGTTGCAGAATTTGTTTTTGATGAGAATATATTTAACATTGTAAAAAAAATTGGTGTTAATTTTTCACAAGGTTATTACACAGGAAAACCTTCAAGTTCTATCTAAATAGGATACTTTTTATCTTAATTAAAACTTAATCTACTTGACACAAGTCAATATTTTTTCTCCTTTTAATCGTTACAATTCATAGTTAAAGAATTTATTTCAAAAGGAGAAATCATGTCGCTTTCAAGAAGAGACTTTCTAAAAAGCTCAGCAGCAGCAAGTGCAGCAGCAGCAATTGGTATGAGTGTACCCTCTCATTTAAAAGCACAAGCTGATGTAGCTGAAGGTGGTTGGAGATGGGACAAGGCAGCTTGTAGATTCTGTGGAACTGGATGTGGAATTATGCTTGCAACAAAAGAAGGGAAAATCGTTGCAGTAAAAGGAGATCCAGCAGCACCTGTTAATAGGGGACTTAACTGTATTAAAGGTTATTTCAATGCTAAAATTATGTATGGGGCAGATAGATTAAAACAACCTTTATTAAGAGTTAATTCAAAAGGTGAATTTGATAAAAAAGGAGATTTTGCACCTATTTCTTGGCAAAGAGCATTTGATGAAATGGAAAAACATATAAGAATTGCATTGAAAGAAAAAGGTCCAGAAGGAATTGGTATTTTTGCAAGTGGGCAATATACAGTTATGGAAGGTTATGCTGCTCAAAAAATGATGAAAGCTGGATTTAGAAGTAACGCAATTGATCCAAATGCAAGACACTGTATGGCAAGTGCTGTTGTTGGTTTTTATCAAACTTTTGGAATAGATGAACCTAGTGGCTGTTATGATGATATTGAACTAACTGATACTGTTGTAGCTTGGGGTTCAAATATGGCAGAGATGCACCCTATTTTATGGTCAAGGGTAACAGATAGAAAATTAAGTGCTCCGGATAAAGTAAAAGTTATAAATATTTCAACATATAGACATAGAACTTCTGACTTAGCTGATATTGAAATTATTTTTACTCCAAACACTGACCTTGCACTTTGGAATTATATAGCAAGAGAAATAGTATATAATCATCCAGAAGCGATAGATTGGGATTTTGTAAAAGAACATATTGTATTTGCTGCGAGCCCAGTAAATATGGGTTACGGGATGAGAAGAAGCGATGAAAAATCAATAAAAGATGGAAAATATAGTGCAAAAGAGATGGAAACAATCTCTAAAGAAATGGAAAAAATAGTTTCTGAAACAGAAGCTCCAGCACTTGCTCCTTATGGATATAAAGCTGGCGATAAAATGGTAAATAAAAATGCCGGTCTTGCTCATTGGGAAATCTCTTTTGAAGAATACAAAAAATTCTTAGAACCTTATACTTTAGATTATGTTGCAAAAATTTCTAAAGGAAATCCTGATGAAAATCTTGATGAATTTAAAAATAAACTTCAAACTTTAGCAAATTTATATATTGAAAAAGATAGAAAAGTTGTGAGTTTTTGGACAATGGGTATGAATCAACACACTCGTGGAACTTGGGTTAATACTTTAGCTTATAATGTTCACTTTTTATTAAATAAACAAGCTAAACCAGGTTCTGGAGCATTTTCTTTAACTGGACAACCAAGTGCTTGTGGAACAGCAAGAGAAGTGGGAACTTTTGCACATAGGTTACCTGCTGATATGATGGTTGCCGTTCCAAAACATAGAGAAATTACAGAAAAAGCTTGGAAAATTCCTGCTGGAACACTAAATCCAAAAGGTCATCAACATATTATGAAAATCCACAGAGATATTGAAGATGGAAATATCAAATTTGCTTGGGTAAATGTTTGTAATCCATATCAAGATACAGCAAGTGCAACTCACTGGATTAAAGCAGCAAGAGAAATGGATAATTTTATTGTAACATCTGATGGATATCCTGGAATCTCTGCAAAAGTATCTGATTTAATTTTACCATCAGCTATGATTTATGAAAAATGGGGAGCTTATGGAAATGCCGAAAGAAGAACTCAACATTGGAGACAACAAGTAATTCCAGTTGGTGATGCTATGAGTGATACTTGGCAATGGGTTGAACTTTCAAAAAGATTTACTGTAAAAGATTTATGGGGAGAACAAACACTTGCAAGTAGCAAAGGAGAAGTAAAACTTCCAGATGTTATTGAAGCTGCCAAAGCACTAGGATACAATGAAAATACAACAATGTATGAAATCTTATTTGCAAATGAAAAAGCTAAATCTTATAAATTAGACCCTAAAGATCCTATTCAAGCAGGATTTGATAATACAGAAGGATTTGGAGATTCAAGAAATGTTATTGGAAGTGATGGAAAACCATGGAAAGGTTATGGTTTCTTTATTCAAAAATATCTATTTGAAGAGTATGCAGATTTTGGAAGAGGACATGGTCACGATTTAGCTGATTTTGATACATATCATAGAGTTAGAGGTCTTAAATGGCCAGTTGTTGATGGTAAAGAGACACAATGGAGATTTAATACAAAATATGACCCTTATGCAAAAAAAGCAAATCCTGATAGTGATTTTGCATTCTATGGAACAATTGCAAAAGAGTTAGCGCAAGGTGATTTACTTGGAGTTAAAGACCAAACTAAAAAATCATTAAAAAACAAAGCAAAAATCTTTGCACGTCCTTATATGGATCCACCTGAAATACCAAATGAAGAGTATCCTGTTTGGCTAAGTACAGGAAGAGTTTTAGAGCATTGGCATAGTGGAACTATGACTATGAGAGTTCCTGAACTATATCGTGCAGTTCCAGAAGCACTTTGTTATATGCATCCTGAAGATGCTAAAAAATATGGCGTTCAACAAGGTGGATTATGCTGGGTTGAAAGTAGACGTGGAAAAGTTAAAGCTAGAGTTGAAACAAGAGGAAGAAATAGACCTTCAAGAGGTTTAGTTTTTGTTCCATGGTTTGATGAAAAAGTATTTATCAACAAAGTTTGTTTAGATGCAACTTGTCCACAATCAGCGCAAACAGATTTCAAAAAATGTGCAGTTAAAATATATAAAGCATAATAAATAAAGAGTAAAAAATGAGTATAGAGCAAAACCAACCAATAAGTGAAAGAAGAAAGTTTTTCTTGACAATTGCAAGAGCAACTGGACTTGCTATTCTTGGTGGGTTAACGTGGAGTGCATATGTTGATGAAGTAAAAGCTACTTCATTGATTTTAAGACCTCCTGCTGCTTTAGATGAAGAAGATTTTTTGGCAACTTGTATTAAATGTGGATTATGTGTTGAAGCTTGTCCTTTTGATACATTAAAATTAGCACGTCCAGGAGATAATAAACCATTAGGAACACCATTTTTTGAACCAAGAAAAATTCCTTGTCATATGTGTGTTGATATCCCTTGTGTTCCAATTTGCCCAACTGATGCTTTAAATATCAGGTTAGTTCAAAATACAAATAAAGAACTAGATATAAATAGAGCTCAAATGGGAGTTGCTGTAATTGATGATAATTCATGTATTGCATTTTGGGGTATTCAATGTGATGCTTGTTATAGAGCTTGTCCACTTTTAGGAAAAGCTATAACCATCGAATATTCAAAAAATGATAGAACAGGAAAACACGCATTTTTAAAACCAATAGTTCATCCTGATGTTTGTACAGGTTGTGGTTTATGTGAAAAAGCTTGTGTTACTGAAAAAGCAGCAATTTTTGTACTTCCAAGAAAAGTAGCTTTAGGAAAAGTTGGTGATTATTATGTTCGAGGTTGGGATAAACAAGATGAACAAAGAGTTCAAAATGCAACAAGTGAAACAAATAAAACACAAATAAACAAAAAAAGTGCAATTGATTCTTTAAATAGTGGAATGGAGGATTTATTAAAATGATAAAAAAATATCGATTTTTAATAGCTAGAAGATTTACTCAAATTTCACTAATGATTTTATACACAATTGCAAATGTTTATGGAATCAAAATTTTAATGGGAAATTTAAATTCATCACTTGTACTTGAAACTATACCATTAAGTGACCCATATGCCGTAAGTCAAATGCTTTTTGCAGGAGCTGTTTTATCACTTGATGTAATAATTGGGGCGCTAATTATTACTCTTTTTTACATGATTATTGGAGGAAGAGCATTTTGTTCTTGGGTTTGCCCTGTTAATATAATTACAGATTTTGCAAATTATTTAAGAAGAAAATTAGGATTTAACCAAATCCAAAAGAAACAACCAGCTTCTAGAAATATAAGATATTGGGTAATTGCTCTTAGTTTTATAATCTCATTTTTTATGGGAGTAACAGCATTTGAGCTTATATCTCCTGTTTCAATGGTTCAAAGAGGAATTATCTTTGGATTAGGATTTGGTTGGGCAACAATTGTAATAATTTTTCTTTTTGATTTATTTGTTTTAAAAAATGGTTGGTGTGGGCATATTTGCCCTTTAGGTGGATTTTATTCCTTAATTGGAAGATTTAGTTTAATAAGAGTTCATCATAATGCACAAAAATGTACAGCATGTATGAAATGTAAAGAAATTTGTCCCGAAAATCAAGTTTTACATATGGTTACAAAAACTTCTATGCCTGTTTTAAGTGGTGAGTGCACAAACTGTGGAAGATGTGTAGAAGTATGTGAAGATGATGCTCTTAATTTTTCAATAAAAAATTTAAAAAAGGAAAAAGAAAATGAAGTTAGATAGATTAGCTTTAGGAATAATAACTTCAACAGTACTTTTTACTGTTAGTACTTTTGCTGTAACAAATACAGTAAAAGAAGAATCTCTAGGTTTGAGAAATACTTCTATTTATTCAGAAGATAAAGTAACTGTGGATAAAACACAATATGGTAGTGATGCGCCAGGAACAAGCAAAAAAATAGAAAGAGCTTTTGAAAATGCTCCACCAATGATTCCACATGATGTAGAAGGAATGCTACCTATTACAATTGATAATAATCAATGTATTATGTGTCATGAACCAGCTGTTGCACAATCAATGGGTGCAGTACCATATCCAAAATCACATCTTACAAATTTTAGACCAGAAACAAAATTAGATAAAGATGGGAAAATTGAAAAAGATGGGAAAATAATAACAAATACAAGTGATATTAAAGTTGTTGAAAAACCTCTTGAAACGCTTGCAGGAGCTAGATTTAACTGTTCTCAATGTCATGCTCCACAATCAATGATAACAGAAGCACCAAAAAACAACTTCACACCTGAATTTAGAGGTGTTGGATTAAATAGTAAATCAAATTTAATTGATAATATTGAAGAAGGTGTAAAATAAAGATGAAAAGAAGAGAACTCTTTAGTTCTCTTGCTTCTTCTTTTTCAAAAAAAGAGAAACAAGAGAAAGTAGTAAGACCACCCTACTTTTTACAAAGTGATGAATCTCTTTTTTTTACAAATTGTATAGAATGCGAAGGCTTATGTAGTACAGTTTGTGAAGAAAATATTATTGTTATTCAAGAAGATTTAACACCCAAACTTGATTTCTCAAATAGTGGTTGTACATACTGTGATAAATGTGCAGAAATTTGTCCAACTAATGTTTTAAAAATCGAAAATAAAAGAAATATTGATGTTAAAATAGAAATTGATATATTATCTTGTTTATCATGGAATCAAACAATGTGTTTTTCATGTAAAGACCCTTGTTTTTATGAAGCAATAGATTTTTTAGCAATGTTTAGACCAAATATAAATGACAATTGTGTTTCTTGTGGATTATGTATAAAAACTTGCCCAACAAATGCCATAAAAATTAGTAATAAAATGGAGATTTAATGAATATTTTAAAAAGTTTTTTCACTATTATAATACTACTTTTAAACCTTAATGCAAAAGAGTTAGAACCAAACTCTTTTTTAAGTACAAGTGGTGGAGTAACTGATTTAATCATCGATAAAAACAGACTTTTTGCTGCAACAACAGCTTCTAGTATAGATATTTTTGACATAACTACAAAAGAAAAAATAGATTCCATAAATCTTCCTAAAATAAAAGATTTTATTGGTGATACAATTGATTCAAAAATTTATAGTGTGGATGTATTTGATGATAAAATTTTGATTCTTTCTCAAGGTGAAAATGGAGGAAGAAATATCTCTTTATATAAAGATGGTAAATTAACTCATATAATAGAAGATAAACAAAGATTGTTTATTGCTAGAGCAAAATTTTTGGATGAAAATCATATAATTTATGCACTTTTATCAAATCAAATTTATTTATATGATATAAAAAATAAAACTATAACAAAAGAGATTCAAATTTCACAATCAAAATTTTCAAATTTCAAACTCTCAAGTGATAAAACAAAAGTTGTAGTTTGTGATGAAAGTGGTGTTTTAACTATGCTTGATTCAAATACTTTTAACATAATCAAAACTTTTAAAAATCAAAATTTAGACAATGTATTTCAAGTAGATTTTAAAAATAAAATTATTTTAACAGCTGGACAAGATAGAAGAAGTGCTGTTTTTAGCGAAGATGGGAAAATGTCTTATTATAAAGAGTTTAGTTTTTTGATTTATAGTGCAGGACTTAGCCCAAGTGGCAATCTTGCAGCAGTTGCAAGTGATGAAGAAAATAATGTAACTATTTTTAATACAAATACAAAAGAAGAATTATTTTTATTAACAAAAAATAGAAATACTTTAACAAATATCTTATTTCTAAATGAAAATGAAATATTTGTTTCAAGTGATGACAACAAAATAAACTACTATAAAATCAACTAAAAGGAAAAAAAATGAATATCTCAAGTATTATCGTACAAACTTTACCAAAATATCTAGATGAAGTTATTCAATCACTAAAAAAATCTGATGTTTGTGATTATCATATGCATGATGAAGTAGGAAGAATAATCATCACAATTGAAGGGAATGGTGTTCAAGAAGAGTTGAAAAAATTAAAAGTTATTGAAGCAATTCCTCATGTAATAAGTGCAGATATGCAAATGTCATATAGTGAAGAAGAATTAAACTCTCATCTTGAAGTTTTAGAAAATTCAGATGCTGTTCCAAAAGTTTTAAATGACAAAGATGTTAAACCTTATGACATTGTTTATAACGGAGATTTAAAGAAAAAAGATTTAGAAGGCTTTGCAAAAACATTTGATAATGCAGGAAAATAAAATGGAATATTTATCAGGAAACTTTTTATGTGAAACTATTGTCCCAAATGAAGAATTAATAGTTTCTAGAACGGATTTAAAAGGTATCATTACTTATGCAAATGAAACTTTTGCAGAGATTTCGGGATATAGTATAAAAGAGTTAGTAGGAAAACCTCATAATCTTGTAAGACATCCTGATATGCCAAAAGTAATATTTTATGATTTATGGAAGAATCTTCAAACAAAAGGTTCTTGGAGTGGTTATATTAAAAATTTACGAAAAGATGAAGGATTTTATTGGGTTTATGCAGAAATTTCTGGAGTTTATAAAGATGGAAATTTAGTGGAATATAAATCATTAAGAGCACCCATTTCTTTTGAAGAAAAAGTTAAATATCAATTATATTATGACCAATTAAAAAAAGAAAATAACGAATCAATTAGAAAAGTTATTTATCAATAAACTTCAAGGTTTATCCTTGACAGTTTGTATTTACATTTAAATTTACTTCAAAACCTCTTTTTTTAACAAATGTAATTTTTACACAATTCTCAAACTCTTCAACATCAAAATCAAAATAAGCTTCAATTTTAGGAAATAATCCAAGAGGAATTTTGTGGTTTATCATAACTAATTTTGAATTCTTATCTAATATTTTAAGCCCTGCAACTGCATTTATCATAGGTTCAGGAACCGCTGTTGAACTTGTATCAAAATAATAAATATTTTCTAATTTAAAAAATGGAACCGTTGAATCTTTTACTATTATTTCTTTTGCATCTTTTGGAATATACATATTTTTTCCTTATTAAATATATAGACATTTTAATTTATCTATAAAATAATTTCATTGACAATTATCAATAAAAAGATTTGCTTATACGAAAATTACACTAAAAAGTTGTATTATTTACCCATGAAAAAATCATTATTAATTCTTTTTTTAGCTATATCGTCGTTATTTGCATTTGATTCTAATATTCAAGCTTCTTATGCAATAGGTATTTTTCATGAAAATGGAAAAGGTGAAAATATTCAACATAAAAAAATTACTGATCAAGATTATAATGGAATTTGTTTTTCAAAGATTGTTATATTTGGGAATTATAATAATAATTCAAATATAGAAGTAAAAATAGGTGATTCAATAGGTCATTTTATAAATAAAATTCCCGTTTTCAATGATAGAAATATTCAAATTGGATATGAACTAACATTTAAACATTACACTATAAAAAAAGGATTATTCCAAGTTAAAATTGATAATAAACTTTATGATAGCAAAGTTTTTGTAAGGTAATTTATTTAATTTTATATATTAATTATAAAATTTAAAAAAAATTTTATAAACGTAGCAATAAAATAGCATTTTTTAAGTTTAGAGGGAGTATAATTTCTCAAATTAAGAAGTTTTATCTACACTTAATCTCTCCTTAGTTAAAAAATTGTGATAATGTAACAATTTTTTAGGATAATTCTTCTTATTTTAATTTTGGGTTTAACCAATAAAAGTCGTTCTGTTTAAGTAATTAAGTTTTATTTTGTACTTAATTTATATTTTTTTAATAAAACTTAAAAAAAAAGGGAAGATTTACCAACTTCCCTTTTTTTATGCCTATAAAATTTCTAAAGTCTTATTTCCCAATATATTTTTCAACTCTTTTTGTCTTGTTGTATCTAAAGAATATGTTGTTGAATCATAATTATCTATATAATACCAAGTAGTATTTACTTCGCTGCTTGTAAAAGTTAAAGTCATAAAACCTCTTTGGTTTAAATTTGTATATTTTAAATCATCAATTAAAAGCGTAATAGCATTTTCAAATGCCACTGCTGTTTCTAATGTTGATAATCCTGCATAATCTTCCATTCCAGGAGAAGTAACAGAAGTTACTGCAAACTCAACACCAACAGCATTTCCATTTGAATCTTTTAATTCATTTGCCCAAGAATTATGTGTATCTCCTGCTAAAACAACAAGATTTTTATTTAAAGATAGAACTGTTCCAAAAAGAACTTCTCTTTCATAAAAATATCCATCCCAAGCATCTAAGTTATATGGTAAAGTTGTATTTACTCTTGCTTTTTCTTCATTTGTAAGTGTTGTATCACCTGATAAAATTCTTGTTTTTATTGTAACTAATTCCGTAACTTGTTGATTTAATTGAATTAATAAACTATTTTTTTGTTCAGTTGTTAACTCTCCTTCTAATTGAGAAATTGAAGTTAATAATTCAGCAGGTAAAAACATTTTTCCCATTAATACTTGCTGTCCTAAAACTTGCCAATTTGAAGTTGATGAAGCTAATTTTCCTTGTAACCATGATAATTGTTCAGCTCCCATCATTGTTCTACTTGTATTTGTTAAATTTGCACTAAAAGTTACCGAATCAAAGTTTCCATATGAATCAAAATAATCTGAATAATTCAACTGTTTATCTCTACCAATAACTCTTGTATCTAACATATGAAGAGTTAATAAATCACCAAATTCAAAACTTCTATAAATAACTTCATTATTACCTTCTGCATAAGGACGAATTGGCAACCATTCAAAATATGCTTGTAAAGCAGCTAATTTTCTTGTATTAAAATCACCTTCTGTAAGAGAATCATGATTTTCAGCACCATCTTTATATGTATCATTTGCAATTTCATGGTCATCCCAGATTGTAATAAATGGCACATTTTTATGTAAAGCAAATAAGCCTTCATCTGTTCTATATAAGGCATATCTCTTTCTATAATCATCTAAGGTTAAAAGCTCTGTATTATTATCTGATGGTAAAGCTCTTCCTATTGCAATTGCATTTTTTGTTGCATAAGCAGGTGTAATTCCATCACTTTCGTACATTCCATATTCATATATGTAATCTCCTAAATGAACAGCAATATCTAAATCTTCAATTTTTGAAGCTTCCATATAAGAATTAAAATAACCATTTGGATAATTTGAACATGAGAATACAGCCATTTTTACACTATTTGGATTTGATGAAATTGTTTTTGTTCTTCCAACAACTGATATTTTTCCATTAGCTTTAAATCTATAATAATAAACTGTTCCAGCTTCCAAATTTTGTAAATCTATTTTTACTGTATAATCTTGTTCTTTTTTAGTTTTTGCATCACCTGAATGAACTAAAGTTGAAAAATCTTTATATTTTGAAACTTCATATGAAAAGTTTAAACTATCTAATTGAGAATCAGGAGTTAATCTAGTCCAAATTATTACACTATTTTGTGTTGGATCTCCACTTGCGACACCATGTAAAAACTCAATTTTTGTAGGATTAGAATCATTTCCACAACCACTTATTCCAGTTGAAACAACTAATGAACAAAAACTTAATGCAGACATTTTTATAAAATCTCTTCTTGAAAATCTCATTTTTCACCTCAATTTTTTTGAGGATTGTATAAAAGAAAAATTACAAGAAAGTAACGGATTTATTTTTTAGGTTAGTAATGTAAAATAGATTTCTCTATTTTACATTTTTTATTTCATATAAGGTTTTAATACTTCTGGAATACTTACGCTTCCATCTTCATTTTGATAATTTTCCATAATAGCAACAAGTGTTCTTCCAACAGCTAAACTTGAACCATTTAAAGTATGAGCTAAGATATTTTTCTTATCTTCTTTATATCTGATTTTTGCCCTTCTTGCTTGGAAATCTCTTGTATTTGAAATAGATGAAATTTCTCTATATTTATTTTGTCCAGGCAACCAAACTTCTAAGTCAATTGTAACTGCTGCACTAAATCCTAAATCTCCCGTACATAATTGTACTTTTTGGTGAGCAAGTCCAAGTGAAGTTAATAAATCACTTGCACAATTTACCATTTTTTGGAAAATTTCATCTGATTGTTCTTGTGAAGTAATAGCAACCATTTCTACTTTATCAAATTGATGTTGTCTGATTAATCCTCTTGTATCTCTACCTGCACTTCCAGCTTCTTTTCTAAAACAAGGAGTATAAGATGTAAGTAATAATGGTAATTCAGTAACATCAATAATTTCATCATTATAAAGGTTTGTTAAACTAACCTCAGCTGTTGGGATTAAATATAAATCTTCACCTTCAATTTTAAATAAATCATCAGCAAATTTTGGAAGTTGCCCAGTTCCTTGAAGAGTATTTGAATTTGCCATAAATGGAACATACCACTCATGAAATCCTCTTTGTCTATTAAAATCAAGCATATAGTTGATTAAAGCTCGCTCTAATCTTGCTCCATCACCTTTAATTGCAGAAAATCTTGATTTTGCAATTTTTACACCTCTTTCAAAATCTAACCAACCATTATTTAAATCCCAATGTTCTTTTGGTTCAAAATCAAAAGTTGGTTTTTGCCCAACTACTTCTAAAATCACATTTTCATTTTCATCAGCACCATATGGAACAGATTCATCTGGAATATTTGGAACACCTAAAATAATAGAAGTTAATTGTTCTTCTAAATCTTTTACTTTTTCTTCAAGTTCTTGTTTTTTGATTTTTAGATTGTTAATACTTTCTTGTAAAGAAGCTACGTCTAAGCCTTCTTTTTTGTATCTTCCAAAATCTTTTGAAAGTACATTTTGTTCAGCTGTAACATCTTCCATCTCTTGTCTTTTTTGTTTTGCTTGAGATGCTAAAGTTTTTAGATTGTTTAAAAGTTCGTTATCAACACCTTTTCTTTGTAGGGCTGTTGCAACATATTCAAAATCTTTTTGTAGTAATTTTATATCTATCATCTTTGCTCTTTGTATTATTTTTGAGGGAATTATAGCTAAAAAAAACTACAAAGAGATTAGATGATATTTTAAATTTATCCGTTCATTTCCATTTTAATGATAACATTTCCATCAACGTATTCACTTCTAAATTTATGTTTGTGACAGAAATCTTCATTCATAATTACACACATTTCATTTGCTTTTTCTAATGCTTCTTCAACTGTATTAAAATGTGTTTCTTGTTCGAAATCAGAATTTCTAAAACAACCACATGCTTTTTCAACTATAACTGATGCCATATTTTTTAATCCTTTATAAAATTTTTTGCAATTTTATCATAAAGAGATTAGAACTATCTTTTACTATTTTATTACCACTCAAACTGAAAAGTCGTATGAACTATTTTAAACTTCTCTTTTAAATCATGATTTATTTCATGTAAAATATTTTCATATTCTTCTAAATCTTTTTTATCTATTTTTACATGAGCTGTCATATTATACATATCTTGTGTGATTTCCCAAATATGAATATCATGAAGTTCAATCACTTTTTCATTTCTTTCTATGAACTCTTTAACTATTGTTATATCTAAAGGTGAACTTTCAAGTAAAGTATTTGTTGAATTTTTCAAAATATCAATTGCCCATTTTCCAATAACAATTGCAACAATAACAGCTAAAATAACATCTATAAAATACCAAGATGTAAAATAAATAATAATATATCCAATAATAATTGCAACAGAAGATAAAGCATCACTTAACATATGTACAAAAGCTGATTTTAAATTGATATTATTTTTGTCACCTTGCATCAAAATAACACCAGTTATAATATTTATAACAAGTCCGATAATAGCTACTATCATTGCGGTTTTAATATCTATTGTTTGAGGATTTAAGAACCTTTCAACAGCTTCATATAAAATCCAAATAATTGATAAAACTATTGTTATTCCATTTATAAAAGCTGCTAATACTTCGGTTCTATAAAAACCAAAAGTTTTAGATAGTGGTGCTTTTTTACTTGCAAGTATTATTGCTATTAATGAAATAATTAATGCAAATGAGTGAGTAAACATATGAATTGCATCTGAAATCAAAGCTAATGAATTTGATAAAAATCCATAAAAAAACTCTAAAAACATTGTAATCAAAGTAATACTCAAAGCCCATTTTAAAACTTTTTTATCTGTTCCTCTATGGTCGTGTGAATGTCCATGTTCGTGTTCATGATGATGTGAACAATTTTCTTCATCATGGTGATGGTGATGACTCTCTTCTTTAAAAAAAGGTTTATGGTCATTGAGACCAAATTTACAATTTTCCATTTTATTTTCCATATACTTTTATAATTTCTAAAAGATTATCAATTTGAGCTTCTGCTTCTGAATTTGAACCTTTCTTTATACTCTCTATCATATGCCCTTTTGCATAATGTTCAATATATGAACTTATCATTCCACTAACTGCACCTTTTATTGCTGTTAATTGACGAATAGTTTCATAAGGATCTTCTTCTAATTTAAACTTTTCATCATTGAACTTATTTTTTAATGAATGAACTTGTCCATGTATTCTACTTATTCTATTTTGTAACTTTTTTCTTTCCACATCACAACAATATGCCATATTTATTCCTTCATATACTATATGGGGGTATATTATATTTTAAATACTTAAAAACATATAAAGCAATAATCATTATTGAAATTAAGATGCAACTAAGTTGCGTACATTATAATTTCATTGCAACTAAGTTGCATAAGTTTAAATTATAAAGAGAAAATAATGAAATATAAACATAAAAAACTATTAAAAATTTTACCAATAGTTGTTCCTTACATACTTTTAGCTCAAACAACAACTCTTGAAGAAATTCAAGTAACTGAAAAAATAGTAACAAAAACAAATTTAATTGATATTGATTTATCAAAACTTGAGCAAGAACAAATCAATTCACTTCCAGAATTATTTAAAAACAACTCGTCAGTTGAAGTTGGTGGTGGAGCTATAAATGTTCAAAGAATATATTTAAGAGGAATCGAAAGTTCAAATCTAAATATATCTTTAGATGGAGCAAAACAGGGGAAAAATATGTTCCAACATAGAAGTAATGAATTAGGAATAAATTCTGATTTATTAAAATCTGTTGATGTGAAAACAGCACCTGATGCTTCTATTGGAGGAGATTTAGGTGGTTCTATAATTATGACAACAAAAGATGCACAAGATTTTGTAAAAAATAATAAAAATTATGGTGCTATATTTAAAATAGGATATAACACAAATGCAGATTTAAAACATGGAAGTGCAACTGCTTATCAAATTTTCAATAAAAATATTGGAGCATATATTAATATTTCTGGAGTTAATAGCAATAACTATGAAGATGGCAATAATAATGAAGAAATAGCAACCGCTTACCACGATAGAGATTATCTTTTCAAAATTAGTATGTTAAATTTGCAAAATCATGATTTAAGATTAACAATTAATAAAAATGAAAATAGTGGAAATTCACGATGGAGAGGAACTGAATATAGACCTTTAGAATCCGAATTAGAAAAAATTGTTTCATCTACAACAAATTATACTTTACAACATAATTATAATCCAAATGATTTAATAAATTTAGATACTAACTTGAATCTTACAGATATATCACTTGACAGAGAAGATGTAGATAAAGAGTATGAGAATAGAACTATTGGACTTAAAATACAGAACCATTTTGATTTTGATATTTCAACAACTTCTAATAGAGTTTCAGTTGGTACAGAATTTCAAAAAGAACATGGAAAAGGAAGTTTTGATCCAAATGCTTTAGATAAAAATATAACTAAATATTCAGATGCTGATTCAAAAAATCAAGCTTTGTTTATTCAAAATAAAACAACTATAAATGATTTAAATATCTATTATGGATTAAGATTTGATGATTATGAGTTTGATACAGGTTTGGGAAAAGCAACAGATACAACTTTTTCTCCAAATTTTGGATTAGATTATTCTTTAACAGAAAACTCTTTAATTTATACGAATTATGGTAAAAGTAGTAGAATGACAGGACTTGTACCATTTACTTGGCTTACAAATATAAAAAAAGATTCAACATATTCAAATGATTTAGAAGCTGAAAAATCTACAAAATATGAATTAGGTTATAAATATATTAAAAATAATACTTTTGCAGATAATGATGTAATAATTTTTGATGCAAATATATTTAAAACAACTATTGAAGATTTAATTGTATCAAAAGATGTTAATTGTAAAAATGGAATATGTGGAAGTGGTGAAGGAGGAAGAACTTTACAAGACATATACAACCGTTCAGATGATTTTAAATCAAAAGGATTTGAACTAAAGATTTCATATAATTATGATATTTTTTCTACAAGTTTAGCTTATACTCAAATAGATACAAATAACACAAATAGCGATACAAATGGTGTATCAGATATAAATGAAGATCAAAATATAAGAAGAGTTGGAGGATATGATAGCAAAAAATTTGTTTGGAATACCGAAGTTGAACTTACAAATACATTGAGTGCTGATTATACTTTAAATGCCGTATCGGGAACTAATGTATTAGATAGTAAGAATAATGAAATTAGAAGAAATGGATATACAACTCATGATATAAGTATGAAATATAAACCTTCTACAAATTCTCCTTGGACACTTTATACAGCTGTAAATAATCTAACTGATAAACAATATGCAAAAGCAACCACTATTTCTACAAAAAATCAAGCAGATATTTATAGATATGAAATGGGTAGGGATTTTAGATTTAATGTTAAGTATGAATTTTAATAAATGTTTTGATTTTAGCGTTTGTTAGTATATGTTTATGTTGGAAGTCGTGGTGGTGAAAAATACGAGAGTAAAGCTGAAATTTTGGGTGGAGTTGTACTTATTCTAATTGGTTTTAAAATTTTGCTTTTTTAAAATCAATTAAATGAAATATTTTTTAGTTTTTAAAATATCTTTAGGTCTAATTTTAAACTCTTTATAAAAAGCATTTGTGAAATTATTTGCAAATTTATAACCAACTTTAAAAGCTATTTCATTGATATTATATTCACCACTTTGAAGCATATTTTTTGCAAGATTCATTTTGTGAGTTAACAATAACTGATATGGACTAGCTTTATAAACTATTTTAAATCCCTTTTTTAATTTTACTTCACTTAAGTGTACTTTTTTTGCTAAATCTACTATTGTAGGTGGATTTTCAATATTTTCAAATAAAATTTTTTTTGCTTTATAAATTGCATTTTTATCATAATTATCAAGAAATATTTCATCTTCTTTTTCTTCAAGTTTTTGTAACTCTAAAGACAATAATTCAAAAACTTTGCCTTGAATATAAATTTGTTTTAACTCACCAATTAATTTACAATTTAATATATCATTTAATAAGAATTGTGATTCTATACTTGTCAAACTAAAATTTAATAGTTGTAAATTTTGCTTATTATAAAAATATTTTTCAACTAAACTTATTTGAAAATTTCTTTTTAAAAAATTTTCACTTAAAATCAACCTAACTTGATTTATTTGTTTATCTTTAAATTCTCTAAAACCTTCAGTATTTTCAAATAAAGATATTGTTGTAAATCCTTCATTAAAAAGTATAATTTTTTTATCACTATTATTGATATAAGTTGTATTTCCTTTTATTGAAATTGTTATTACAAGTTTTCTTTCATTTTGTTTTATTGCTTCTAAAACAATAGGTTTTTTTATATTAAAATCTGTTTTTAAAAATAAAACTCCTTCTTGTACTTGAATTCTTTCCATATAATTTGTTCCAATTTCCACGGGAAAACTATTTTTTATAATATCTTTTTCACAATTAGAATTTATCAAATCTTTTAAATACATTCTAGACATTTTAACCCTTTAGAATAGAAATAAAACCTTATATAATAATTTTGATATTGACTATCAATATTTTGAATTATATACTAGCACAAATAAATCTTATATTAAAGGATATATAAATGAAAAGAATAAAAATACTGTTATATCTTTCAAGTTTTTTAATACTTTCAAATGAATTATTAGCAAATAAAACTACTTTTTTGGAAGATATTATAGTAACCGCACAAAAAAAAGAAGAAAATGTACAAAAAGTACCTATTTCTGTCTCTGTTTTTGATGAGATGTCAATAGAAGATAAATCTATTGATAGTTTGGAAGATATTGCAAAATATACTCCCAACTTGATGCTTTACAATACTGGACAAGAAGGCTTAATAGTTCCTTCTATTAGAGGAATAAGTGGAAATGTTTTATCTTATTCAACTCCTGTTGGGCTTTATGTTGATGGAGTTCCTACTACTAGTGCCTTTGGTTTTGATGATGCAATTGGTGATATTGAAAGAATAGAAGTTTTAAGAGGACCACAAGAAACTTTATATGGTAAAAATAGCGAAGCAGGAGTTATAAATATCATAACAAAACAACCAAATAATGAAACAAGAGGAAAAATCTTCTCAACAATAGGTAATGAAGGTAGAAAAGATATTGGATTAAATGTAAGTGGTCCAATAATAAAGGATAAATTTTATGCAGGAGTAGCTTATAAACATAAAGAAAAGGATGGATTTATAAAAAATACAGTTACAAATGAATATATAAATGACAAGAAAAGTGATTATGGAAAACTCATTTTAAGAGCTACACCAACAGATAATTTAGATGTATCACTAATATCTTCAATTAACAAAGAAGATAATGGTGACCATAACTGGGTGAGTTCAACAAACAACAAAAAAGAAGTTACTTCAAATTTAAAAGGGAGTTCTACTCCAAAAGATACAACTTTTGCTTTAAATGTAAATTATAATATTGATGAAAACTCTAAAATAAAGTCAATAACTACAAAAAAAGAGTACAAAGATAAAGCGATAGTAGATGCCGATTTTACTCCTTTGACTTTAAGACATATTTATAAAAATAATGAATTAAACACAATCTCTCAAGAATTTAGATATGCAACTATATTTAATAAAACAGAACTAATTTCAGGAATTTATTTAGATAAAAAAGATGATGACTTATATACAAGAATATTTGCACCTTTTAATCCAACAGGATTTGCAAATCTACAAGATATGAGTTCTAGAAGTATAGGGATTTTTACAAATATCATTCATCCTTTAAATGATTTTTGGGTTTTGAATGCAGGAATTAGATATGACAAAGAGAAAAAAGAGATGGAAGTTAAGAACACAACTATTGACTTAGAAAATAGTTATAGCAGTGTTTCTCCAAAAATTGGAGTTCAATACAATATAAATGAAAATCAAATGAGCTATTTTACAATAGCAAAAGGTTATAGAAGTGGAGGATTTAATCCTTTTGCTACATCAAACGCACAAGCATATGATGAAGAAAATTTAATCTCTTATGAACTTGGATATAAAGGAATGTTTTTTGATAATCGTTTAAAATTTAACACAAATATCTATTTTATGGACATAAAAGATATGCAAGTAGAAGAAACACCAATGCTTGCTACTACTTATATGGTAAATGCAGCAACTGCAACTTCAAAAGGTTTTGAAGTAGAAATAGAAGGTGTAATTAGTAATGAAATAAGTCTATTTTCAAGTGCAGGAATAAATGAAACAACTTTTGATGATTTTAAAGATTTGGCTGGTGATTATAGTGGAAATTATAACCCTCTTGCTCCAAAATATAACTTCAATCTTGGAACTTTATATAGAGCAGACAATGGTTTATATGCAAGAGTTGATTTCAATGGTTATGGAAAAACATATTTTGACAAGGCAAATACAACTTCACAAAAAGCTTATAACTTAGTTGATACAAAAATTGGCTATGAAGCAGATGATTTTGATATATATTTTTATGTAAATAATTTATTTGATAAAAACTATGATGCAATAGGTGCATATTTTAGTGGAACAACAACTATTTTAAGACCAGAACAAGAGTTTGGTATCAAATTAGCTTATAGATTTTAAGGATTTTAAATGCAAAATATAAATAACTATTTATCACTACTGTTAGCTCAACAAAAAACCGAGATTTTAGAACTAGCTTTAGAGTTAAAAATCTTTAAATTAATAGAAGAGAATATAAATACGATTTTTATAATCTCTTCAAAAATAAACATAAATGAATATAAAACAAAAATATTATTAGATAGTTTAGTTTTTATGGAACTTTTGAAAATAAATCAAGATAAATATTTCAATACAAAATTTGCTAAAGAATCTTTTATTTATGGAACTTCTTCATATTGTGGTGATGTTTTTTTACATAGAAAACAGCTAGCTGAAAATGGTAAAAAAATGATGAATTCAATGTTTGAAGAAAAAAAAGAGTTAGAAGAAATAAAAATAGCAAAACTTTGGGCAGATGCTTCAAAAAAGTTTTTAAAACAAGAACAAAAAAATCTAATTGCTCCAATGGCAGTTGATATTATAAAAAATCTAAAAGAGTTTTCTAACTTAAATAAAATGCTAGATCTGGGTTGTTCTTCTGGAGTTATTGGTTTAGAAATTACAAAAAATCATCCGAATTTAAAAACGACTTTATTTGATTATGAAGAAGTTACAAACATAACAAAAGAACATATAAATGAGTACAACTTGAAAAATAGAGTTTTTGTTTTAAGTGGAGATATTGAAAAAAATGATATTGGAAAAAACTATGATTTAATTTGGTGTAGTAATATTTTCTATTTCTTTAAAAATAAAAAAGAGGTAATAAAAAAGATTTATGATGCTTTAAATCCAAACGGTATATTAGTAAGTTGTCATGTTGAAATTGACACAAAAAATAGTCTTGATGAGAATAGTTTTTTTTACTTTTTATCTTTAAATTTACAAGGTAAAAATATCTTAAAACCTATGGAATTATCTGATATATTTGAAGAAGTTGGATTTAAATCAATAAATTCATACACAACATATAAAACACCTATGACACCAAGTCAAATTCACATTTGTAAGAAGTAAATTATGAATCAACTAACTAAAAAAAATATTCTATTTTCAATTTTATTTACAGCAATTTTAACTCCTATGATTTTTTTTGTCATGGGACTTCCTATGATTTTGCAAATAAAAGGTTTTGATGCATCATTAATTGGAATTTTTCAATTAGCAGGTTTACCAATGATATTTAAATTCTTAATGTCTCCACCAATAGATAAAATAGTATTTGAAAAAAAACACTATAAAAAATGGACATTTTATATAGGAATATTATATATTTTACTTCTAACTATAATTAGTTTTTTATCTTTAGAAAATAGTATTTATCCTGTTTTTATAGCTATTTTGATAACTGCATTTATTTCAACTTTTATGGATATTCCACTTAATGCTTTGGCTATAAAAACTTTCACAAAAGAGCAAAGTTTAAGTGCAGGAAGTTATAAAATAAGTGCTTATAGTATGGCATCGTTATTGGGTGGAGGAATCTTTTTACTTGTTTTTAATCATCTTGGGTGGAACTTAACTTTTATTTTAATGGCTCTTTTGGTTCTTTTTTCACTAGTTGCTTTGTATTTTATAGAAGAAAATGATGAAATAATATATGTAGAAAAAATCTCTTCAAAAAATATAATCACTTTTTTCAAACAAAAAGATATTGGTATTTGGATTTTTATTTTAAGTTTCTATTTTGTCTCAATAAGTGCTCTTTGGGTATTTATGAAACCATATTTAATTCACAAAGGTGTAAAACCAGATGATGTAGCTATTTGGGTTGGAATTTATGGAAGTTTCATAGCTATTTTAGGAGGAGCTTTAAGTAACTATATTGGAAAGAAGTTTTCAAAAAAGAGTCTACTTATTATTTTTATGTTTTTTAATATTTTTAGTACAAGCCTTTTGATTTTTATTGAACAATACAATCTAACATTTTATTATCTAATCATAAGTGTTACTTTTATAGCTTTAGCTATTGCTTTATCATCAGCTATAATTTTTTCTATGATTATGGATTATTCAAGAAAAGAATCACGAGCTATTGATTATTCAGTTCAATCAAGTATTTTTTCATTTACTAGAATAATTTCTGCTGTAATCGCAGGAATAATTGTTTCAAATTTTGGTTTTGACAAAATGTTTATATTTGAACTATTTTGTTTAGTTTTAGTCACTTTTGTTATCTATAAAAAGTATAAATAATACAAATTTAACACTTGATTTTAGATACTTTAGATATAATTTTTGCAAAAAAAGAAGGATTATGATTTGAGAATTTTATCAGGTATTCAACCATCAGGAACAATACATATAGGAAACTACTTTGGTATGATAAAAAAGATGATAGAGTCACAAAATGAAGGTGAACTTTTTGCATTTTTAGCATCATACCATGCTTTAACATCGGTAAAAGAAAAAGAGGCTTTAGAGAAAAACTCTTATGAAGCAGCTATTAACTTTTTAGCTTTAGGAATGGACCCAGAAAAATCAACATTCTGGATTCAACACGATGTAAAAGAAGTTTTAGAACTATATTGGATACTTTCAAATCATACTTCAATGGGATTATTAGAACGAGCTCACTCATATAAAGATAAAACAGCGCGAGGGATTCAAGCAAATCATGGATTGTTTTCATACCCAGTTCTAATGGCTGCTGATATTTTACTATTTGATTCAAATATTGTACCAGTTGGGAAAGACCAAATTCAACACGTTGAAATGACAAGAGATATTGCAACTTCATTTAATCACGCTTATGGAAAAGAGATTTTTATCTTACCTGAAGCTAGAGTTGATGAAATTGTTGCAACAGTTCCTGGAACTGATGGAGCTAAAATGTCTAAATCATACAACAATACAATTGATATGTTTACTACACCAAAACAAAGAAAAAAACAAGTTATGGGAATAGTAACTGATTCAAAAGAACTTGATGAACCAAAAGAGTGGGAAAACTGCAATATTTACGCTTTATCTAAACTGTTTATGAATGAAAATGAATTAGCAAGTTTAAGACAAAGATATGCAACACCTGGAGAAGGTTATGGACATTTTAAAATGACATTACTTGAAAAAATAAATGAATATTTCGCACCTTATGAAGAAAAAAGAGAATATTACTTAAACAATAAAAAAGAAGTTAGAGAAATACTAGATTTTGGAGCAAGTAAAGCTAAAAAAATTGCATCTGCTAAAATGGAAATTATTAGAGATGCAGTTGGTTTAATCTAAAAGTTGCAGCTATGATGCCAACTATTGAAGAAATTGCTGTTAAATCTATTTTATCAATAGAAATAACAAAACCTCTCAAAGAAGCCATAAATAAAATGGCTTCTTCAAATCTTAGAAATATAGTTGTTATTGAAAATACTCCTGTTAATCATAAAAACTTTTATTTACTTACTATTTCTGATTTAATAAATTATAAACTAGATAATATTGATGAAGAAATTTTATTAAAAGACTTAAAACTTACAAAAGCAAAAATTTTAAAAAAAGATTTAAATATTTTAAATGTTTTAAATGAAGTTGAAACAACTGATAAATATATGGTTATAGTTGAAAATGATGAATTAATTGGAATACTATCATACACTGATATTATAAATAATATCGACCCTAAAATTTTGATGAAAAAACAGACTATTGCAACTTTGATTTTACAATATAAAGCAACAACAACTTATGAGAATACATCAACAATTCAAGCAATAAAAATGATGAAAGATAATAATAGTGATTCTATTATCATAATTGATGATGACCATAAACCTATTGGAATTTTTACTACTAAAGATTTTATAAATTTGATTCATAAAAACTCTAATTTACATAAACCTATAAATTTATATATGAGTAAACCTGTTTATACATTAAGTGAAAATTCTACAATTGCAGAAGCAATTGATTTTATTAGAGATAAACATTTTAAAAGAATTGTTGTAACTAACGAGGAAGAAGAGATAACAGGTATTTTAACTCAAAAAGAGTTATTGAGAATAATTTATAATAAATGGATAGATTTTATAAAAGAAGAAGGTAATAGGATTTCTAAAATGAATGAAGAATTACTTTCAAAAGCTTCAATGTTAGAAGAAAAAGCTTCATTTGATTTTTTAACAAAACTTTATAATAGAAGAAAATTTAATACTTTTTTAGAGTATGAAATCTCAAAAGCAAATAGATATAAAGAAGAATATTTGTCATTATTACTTGTGGATATTGATTACTTTAAAAATGTAAATGATTATTATGGTCATTTAGTTGGAGATAATATTTTACAAGAAGTTAGTAAAATATTGACAATTTGTTCAAGAGATACAGATATTGTTGCTCGTTGGGGAGGAGAAGAGTTTATACTTATGCTTCCACAAACAAATGTTGAACAAGCTTTTTTGGTTGCACAAAAATTAAGAGCAACAATTGAAAAACACAAATTTGATGAAGTTAAACATATAACTTGTTCTATTGGTGTTACACAATTCCAAAAAAATGAGGATAAAGATACTTTATTTAAAAGAGTCGATTCCGCTTTATATAAAGCTAAAAATGCAGGTAGAAATAGAGTTGAGATAGGTTAAAAGAAACATTATCACATCAATTTAAAACAAGATTTGTCCTATTTTAAATACATATAAGAATTATTGATATAAAATGCCTTTTATCTATAGAAATAATTTTAGAAAAGAACTTATCAATGAACTTTACAAGCAAACAGATTTGGATTTTTATAACAAGTATTACATTTTTTGCAACTCTTATATATATTGATTTTACATTTGCAAAATCTAACTATTTAAACAGTAAAAATGAAGAGTTAGAAAGACACTTTAACTCTTTTTTATCTTTTAGAAAAAATGTTAGTGATTTATTAATTGAAGATATAATAAACAATCCGCAAACAAAAGAATTAATGAACAAAGTTAAAACTGACCCTAACAATAGAGAAAAGTACAGAAAAGAATTAGAAGAACTTTTTACTAAAAAATATGAATATTTAAAATCAAAAGGTTTTGATTATTTTCATTTTCAAGATACAAAAGGAAATAGTTTTTTACGTTTTCAAAAAATTTATAAATATGATGACTCTTTGATAAAAGATAGAGTTTCAATTTCTAAAATTGTCAAGGAAAAGAAATCTATCTCTGGACTAGAAACAGGAACATCAGTGCAAAAATATAGATATATTTATCCAATATTTTATGAAAATAGTTATGTTGGTTCAGTAGAAATTTCAACTTCATTATCACAGTTACTTAAAAAATTAGACTTTCAATTAAATGAAAATTATCTATTTATTACAAAAAAAACAATTATTGATAAAATGTTAAATGAAGATTCAAAAAAAGAACAATATTTTGATTCTTTGATTGATGGCTATTATATAAATAAAGAGTTTGATAAAAATAATTTTTCTGATATTGATTTAAAAGAACTAGGACCTTCTTTAAGTTATAAACTACAAAGTGATAAATCATTTTCTTTAATGACTATTAATGGATTTTCAACAAGTACCATTTATTCTTTTTTGCCTGTAAAAAATATTAATAATGAAATTGAAGGTTATTTAATTTCACAAGAAGAAACAAATGGAATAAATCAACTTATTCGTACACAAATCTTTTCATTTTTAAGTTTATCTTTACTTATTTTAGGTGGTATTAGTATTTATCGTCATTTACAAAAACGAAATGATGAAAATAAAAAGATTTTTGAACAATATAAAACTATTATGGATCAATCTGTTATTGTTTCAAAAACTGACCCAAAAGGAATAATAACTTATGTTAATAATCAATTTTGTAAAATTAGTGGTTATTCAAAAGAAGAATTAATTGGGAAATCACATAATATTATTCGACATAATGATTCAACAATTCCTTTTTTTAGACAAATGTGGAAAACTATCTTAGCAAAAAAAATCTGGCAAGGTGTAATAAAAAATCGTTCAAAAGATGGAAAAGATTATTATGTTCAATCAACAATTGCTCCTATTTTAAATGAAAAGAATGAAATAATTGAATTTATCGCATTAAGAGAAGATGTTACTGATTTTATTGTCAAAAAGAATATTTTCAAATATGAAAAAAATAGAATCAACAATCTTTTTAATCATATCAATGAAATTTTAATAATTAAAAAAGATGATAAATTTGAACAAATTAGTCAAAAATTCTTTAATATTTTTCCTTTTGATAATTTACAAGAGTTTAATTTACAACACCATTATATCTCAGAATTATTTATCTCTAAAGAGGGTTATTTAGAAAATATAAAAAGTGATAAATGGATACAAGATGCAATAAATACTCCTAATAAAATCAATAAAGCATTAATAAAAGATAAAAATGGAGATTTAAAAACTTTTTGGATTAAAGTACAAAAAGTACCTTATGAAAAAACTTACTATTATCTTTTTACTCTTACAGATATTTCTCTTTTACTTAATGATTCAAATATAAAAAATAATATTAGTGATAAAAATATAGTATCAAGTCATAAAAATTTGGAAGAAGAAAATAAATCAAAAAATATTAATTTATTTTCAAAAATCAAAGAAGACTTAAAACTACCAGATGAAGTTATCATTAATTTAGTTGATAAGTTTATAACAAGTTCAGAAGATAGTCTAATAAAAATGAGAGATTTGATAAAAGATAACAAAATAGAAGAGTCTAAAATACTTGTTCATAATATAAAAGGTTCTGCTTCAACATTAAGATTTCAGGAAATTTCAGTAATTGCAGCTTTAATTGAGTCTGAACTTGAAGAAAATAATATAGGAAATACTTTAGAAAATATTAAAAAAATTGAGCAACTATTAAATAATATTAAAGATTATAGAGAAACCAAATGACAATAAGAAAATTTTTTGATTCATTAAAAAATGAACCTAAATATGATTTAACACCAGAATATTTAGTTGCAGATAAAGTAATGATGTGGATAATTCTTGCACATGCATTTGTTGCTATATTTATCACTTCACAATTTTATGAAACATACTCTTTAGGAATTATTTGTAGTGGTATAATCTTAACAATTACTGGACTTGCTTATATTACACTAGCAGGTTCTTTGTATTTTAGATTAATTATTGCAACTGCTTTAATGTTTTTTTCTGCTATTTTCATTCAACAGCATTTAGGTCGAATAGAAATGCACTTTCATGTTTTTATTGGACTTGCAATTTTAACAATATATAAAGATTTACGTCCTATGCTATTAGCTAGCTTAGTAACAATAATTTATCATTTTATGTTCAATTATTTACAACAATTAAATTTTACAATTGATGGTAATCCAATTATGGTCTTTTCTTATGGTTGTGGAATTGAATATGTAATTTTACATGGAATTTTTGTTGTATCAGAAGCATTAGTATTGAGCTACATAATCATCTTATCAAAAAATCAATTTTTAAATATGAAAACTCTTCAAATAGAAGCACAAAAAAGTCAATCTAAAGCTATTTCAGCTGAACAAATAAAGAGTGAGTTTTTAGCAAATATGTCACATGAAATAAGAACTCCAATGAATGGAATTATAGGATTTACACATTTAATTCAACAAACAAATTTAAATGAAGAACAAAAACGATATATCAGTATTATTGAATCTTCAACCCAAACTCTTTTACAAATTGTTAATCAAATACTTGACTTTTCAAAAATAGAGAGTGAAAAAGTAGAATTAGACCTTATCTCTGTTAATCCATTTGTAGAGTTTGAAAGTGCTCTAACAATTTTTATTCCAATAGCTAATAAAAAAGAGATTAATTTTAATATCGATATTGATCCTTCTATATACGAGTGTATTGTAATTGATTTACTGAAACTTAAACAAGTTTTAACAAATTTAGTTTCAAATGCTATAAAATTTACCTCATCAGGAGGAACAGTATCAATTACAATAACCAATATGGCAACATATGAAAATACACAACACCTTAAGTTTAGTGTTTCAGATACTGGTCTTGGAATACCAAAAGAACGTCAACAAATTATTTTTGAAGCTTTTACTCAAGTAGATAGTTCAACAACTAGACGTTTTGGTGGAACGGGTCTTGGACTTAAAATTAGTGCTTCTTATGTACGTTTAATGGGAGGAAATATTCAAGTAAATAGTACAGTTGGGAAAGGAAGTACTTTTGAATTTGAATTAGATGTATCAAAATGTAATATTTCTTCACCAATTTCATCACTATATACTAAAAATGAAATAATTGTTTCAAAAGAAGTATTAGAGACTTACCCAATATTGGCAAATCAATTAAAACAACTCCATCTTTCTTATACATCAATAAATTCTGAAGAAATAGCTTCAATGTTAAATTCTAATAATGAAAAAGTAATTTTAGCAAATGAAATAAAATATTTAGATAATTGGCTTAATATACCACATAAACCTAAAGTTATTTTATTAGGAGTAAACTCTGATAAAAATGAATATACAGCAACGGTTAACTTTATAGAAAACTACGATCATTCTACTTCAACTTTATATAATTGCTTAAGAAAACTTAACGTTGTACATGGAATGATTGAAGAAAAAGGTAAAAAAGATAAACCTATATTTGATTTATATATTTTAGTTGCTGAAGATTATAGTATCAATCAAATGTTAATTGGAGAAATTTTAAAAGGTTATGGAATAAAATATGATATTGCTGAAAATGGTAATGAAGCAGTTGAAATGGCACTATTAAATAATTATGATCTTGTACTTATGGATATAAATATGCCTGAAATGAATGGAATTGAAGCAACTAAAAAACTTAGAGAAGCATTTGATGATACTTTACCTATTGTAGCATTAACAGCTAATGCAGCTGAAGGAGATAAGAATTATTTTATCTCTATGGGAATGGATGATTATTTAAGTAAACCAATTAATCCAACTGAGTTAGAAAATGTTTTAAAACGGTTCGGAAATTGGCAAGTAATAGGAAAAAATGATGAATAATATTTATATAATTTCAGTCGATGATGAACCAATGAACATTATGCTAATAGAAGAACTTTCAAAAGCAATGGGGAAAGAGATAATTCTTCAATCCTTTTTAAATCCAATAGATGCATTAACTCATATAATTAGTAATCCAGTTGATATTATGATTACAGACTTTATGATGCCTGAAATGAATGGAGCTGAACTTATCGAACGTGCGCGTATCTTACAACCTGAGATTTTAAGTATAGTTATAACTGGTGCAGGAGATAATGAAAATCTAAAATTACAAGCTTTAAAAGCAGGTGTAAATGATTTTTTAACAAAACCTTTACATATTAGTGAATTTCAATTGAGAATTAAAAATTTGATTACTCTTAAAAAATCACAAAAAATTCTTAATCAATTTAACGATGAATTACAAAATGAAGTGAAAAAAGCAACTGAAACATTAATTTCAAGAGAATATGAAACTCTTTTAGTATTATCAAAAACTGCTGAATATAAAGACCCAGAAACAGCAAGTCATATTTCAAGAGTTGCACACTATTCTAAACTTTTAGCAAAACATTATGGATTAGATAAAGAAAAACAAGAAAAAATATTTCATGCATCACCTTTACATGATTTAGGAAAAATTGGAATAAGAGATGATGTACTTTTAAAACCAGGGAAACTTGATGAAAAAGAGTTTGAACATATGAAAACTCATCCAATAATTAGATATGAGATTTTAAAGGGAACTAAAAATCCTTTTTTAGAAGCAGGAGCTATTATCTCACTTACGCATCATGAAAAATTCGATGGTAGTGGTTATCCAAAGGCTTTAAAAGGTGAAGAAATTCATATATTTGGACGAATCACTGCAATTGCAGATGTATTTGATGCACTTACTTCAAAACGTCCATATAAAAAAGCTTGGAGTTTTGAGGAAGCATTATCTTTTCTAATAGAACAAAAAGGAAAACATTTTGATCCTACTCTTATAGATTTATTTATTTCAAACATTGAAGATGTAAAAGAAATTTATCATAAATTTGATAATGAAAAATAATATTTTATGATTAAACGTTTTCTAGGACCAATAATATTATTTACTATTATTGTCATCTTTTTTTTATTTCCATTTGCAGCAACTTGGATGAATAAATCATTAAGTGAATTAACAATTAAAAATTCACCTCAAGAACCTTGGTTTTTAAAAGAAGAAAAAGCTAAATACGTTTTAGTCTATTTTGGATATGTTGGATGTACAACCATTTGTATACCATCTCTAAACGAAATACAAAAACTTTATAAAAAAATTGATGAAAAAAAGATTAATCTACCATTTTATTTTGTTAATATAGATCCCAAACTACCTTCAAATTTACCTGAACATTACATAAAAAGTATTGATTCAAGATTTCATGGAATTTATAATGATTATCAACAATTAAATAAACTAAAACAAGATTTTAATTTAGCTATTCAAGAGAGTAAAATTGAGATATCTCACTCTTCAAATTTATATCTATTTAAGAAAGAAAATGAAAAATATAAGTTATATAAAATTTATATTACACATCCATATGATGAAGAGCTTCTACTTAAAACTCTTCAAAATTGAAAGCTCTATTTTTTACAAATAAATATCAATTTATCTGCTATTTCATCAGTATGAAGATTAAACTCTTTTATTTCAATTAGTTCAAATCCAGTTTCTTCTAGAACTTTTGTTAAAAACTCTTTTGAGTGATATTCTTGAATTATTGAATCTTGTTCTTTTGAAAATAGACCATTTTCTTGTTTTTCAAATAAAGTTATATCTGTTTGAAGTTTTTCATCTTCAAAGTTTGCATCAATTGCTATAAATTTATCTTCAACATCAATTGTGATACAACCTTGTGCTATCTCATCAAAACCAAAATATGAATTAACGTCAAAAATAAAATATGCCTCTTTATTTAAGACAAAATAAATTTCTTTTAGAAAAGTTTTTAATTCTTCTTTTGGAATATAATTTAAAACATCAAATATCGCAGTTGCACAATCAAATTTTTCTTTTACATCTTTTAAAGCAATTGCTTGTGCATTTAAACCTTTTGCTTGGCAAACTTTGATTTGCTCCACACTTAAATCAATTCCAAAATATTTCTTTTTATTTACTTTTAAATTCTCTAAGAAATATCCTTGACCACAACCAATATCAATAATATTGTCTAAATCATTAGTCATAACAAATCGTAAAAACTCTTTGTGTAAAGTATAAACCTCTTCTTCAAAATCTAAAAAAGGCTCTATCTTAGCGTATAAATCTAATCCCATTATAAGTGTACTTCTATTTTTTCTTTTAAATCTAAGATTAAATCTTTTTTAGCATAAAATGAGTTTTTATTTGCTATTAGATGTGCACTACTTTCCATGATTGTTGGTCCTACTTCAAGCCCATTTTGTTTCATTGTTTCACCAGTTTCAACAATATCAACAATACAATCACAAAGTCCAACTAAAGGTGCAAGTTCAATAGAACCATAAAGTTTGATAATCTCAACTGCCATTGCTTTTTGTTCAAAATATTTTTTAGCAATTTTTTCATGTTTTGTAGCAATTGTAATTTTACTTTTATCAAAATTTAGTTTTTCACCACGTCTAAGTCCAAATGCAACTTTACACTTTCCTAGTTCTAAATCCAAAAGTTTGATTAGGTCGTACTCTTTTTCTTCTAAAACATCAAGTCCAACAACTCCTAAATCAGCAGCTCCGTGCATTACATAAGTTGGTACATCTTGATTTCTAACATTTAAAAAAGTAAATCCACTTTTTTTTAGTATTAATTTTCTATCTTCAAAAACAAACTTTTCACCAAAAGCTTTTTCAAATTTATCAAGAGTCTCCTCAGCAATTCTTCCCTTAGGCAATGCAATTGTTAGCATCAATTATCCTTTTCATATTCTCAAATATTAAATCTTTTTTATATGTACTATTTTCAAAATATTTACTTAAAAGCTCTCCATCACCACCAGTAAATATTATATTTTTATTTAAACTTACTTCTTTGATAGGTAAAATGATAGATTTTAGCATAGCATATTGTATAGCATCAAACGTGCGAAGCGGTATTTTATCTAAATTTATATTTTTTTCAAAATCAAACTTTAATTTTTTTGAAATTTTTGGATAACTTTTCATAAATCTTCTTAAACCTAAAAGAATAAATCCACCTTGATGTTGTCCATTTTCCATAACATCAACTGTTATTGCACTTCCTGCATCAACAATCACACAGTTATCTTGAAAGCTACAAGCAACAGCTCTATCTATTCCTAAACCTTGATATGCTGTAGAAAATTTCAAGAATTTATTTATATTTTTAGCGTGAGGATTTTTTTTAAGTAACCTTTTTGTAGCTTTTTCATTTACAGATACAAAATAAATTTCCTCATCAAACTTTGGAACTTTTTCATCTAAAAAATATTTTTTGTGTTTATCACATATTAAAAAATGATAAGTTGTATTTCCAATATCACATAAAATCAACTCTAACACTCCAATCATTTTGTTTTAAATACTCTTTTGCTTTTGAACAAAGTGGACTTGAAATCAACAATTCTCTTTTCTTAAAGTTATGTCCTAAAAAAGTTGCTAATTTCTCACATAATTCCATCAAATCATCGGCATTTTTTCTTATAAATCTACTTTTTGAATCTACTATAAAAATAGCATAAAATTTAGAATCAATAGTAGTTGCACTATAAATATCTATTTTTTTTCTTGAATCTAATTCTTTTGGAAAAATTTGTTTAATCTCTTTAAAAAGTATATTTTTATTTGTATAGTATGTTGTTAGTTCTTTCAATATCTTTCCTTTATCGTATAGATTATATCCAATAAACTCTTTTAAATTATCACAATTTTGACATATGAATTAGCTATAATAATAACAAATTTATAAACATCAAAGAGAAAATGAACAACTTAAGTTATCAAGAACAAACAATTATCACAAGAGGTATCATAAAAGCTGCTGTTTTAATGAGCGAATTTGGAGCAGAATCTATTTTAATAGAACAAGGAGCTCAAAGATTAGGTAAAGCTTTGGGAGTTGATTCTGTTGAAATTTCATTAATTCCTTCAGCCATCGTATTAACAACTTTACATAATAATCAATCAGTTACAACAACAAGAAGAGTTCATCATAAACCAATAAATATGTCAATAGTTTGTGAAATTCAAAAAATTATAATTGATATAGAAAAATATGAACATGATGTAGAATATCTTGATGAAATTTTGAAAAATTTCAAACCTAAATATTATAATAGATGGCTCGTAGTTTTTATGGTAGGATGTGCTTGTGCTTCATTTGCATACTTACAAGGTAGTGATACAAGTGCTTTTTTTATAACATTTTTGGCTTCAAGTACAGCGATGTTTGTAAGACAAGAATTAGCAAAAAGAAAATTTGTTTTAATTATCACTTTTGGAGTTACAGCCTTTGTGGCAACTATGATTGCAAGTCTTTCCCAAATAAGTGGAGTTAGTGCAACTCCTAATATAGCACTAGCATCAAGTGTATTATTGCTTGCTCCTGGATTTGCCTTTGTTAACTCATTTTTAGACTCTTTAAAAGGTTATTTGATGATGGGTTGGGGACGTTGGATGGATGGAGTACTGCTTACAATTGCAACTTCAATTGGAATAATCATTGCTATGGCTATTTTAAATATGAAAGGTTGGTAAAATGACAGAAATAATAGTAAAAATGCTCATTGAATCTATATTTGCAAGTGTTGCTGCTGTTGGTTTTGCCATGGTTTTTAATGTACCAAAACATACTTTGGTTTATTGTGCATTTGGTGGAGCAATTACTTATATAGCAAGAACAATGTTTTTACACTTAGGTTTAGGAATTGAAATATCAACTTTTTTAGCTTCAACTTTTATAGGAATTGTTGCTCTTAGATGGTCAAGAAAATATCTAATACCAAGACCTGTTTATACTGTTGCTTCAATTATTCCCATGATTCCTGGAACTTATGCATTTGCAGCGATGATTAGTTTAGTTGATATGAATAGTCATGGAGTTACTACTGAATTAATAGATATTTTTATTAATAATGGATTAAAAGCAGTTTCTATTTTGGGAGCTATTAGTTTTGGTTTAGCGTTACCTTCACTATATTTTATGAGATTAAATAGACCAATTATTTAACAATTTAATTTTAAACAATTCTCAAAAACAAGAGTTTACACACAATGAAACTTTGAAGCTAAAGCTTCTTTTCATTGGGTAAAATTGTTTATTTGAACTGTCTAAAATTATAAATTTATAAATAGAATTTTTTAATAAACTCATCACTTACATCAATAATTTTTCTCTCTCTTAATGACTCTATAACCTCTTTTGTACAATCAACATCATCAGGCCATCTTCGTTTAAAATTATCATGAGCATTTTTGTCAGTTGCATCTAAACACATTGTATGACCATCAATAAATAAATCTCTATTTGAATCGATATTATTACAAACTCTCCAAACTAACATATAAGAATTAGTTACATCATTTTTTGCACTATCAACTATTATTAAAATTTTAATATGTTCAAAAAGTGGTTTTAACTCTTCAAAAAGATATTTTTGATTTCTAGTTTTTTCTACACTAATTACGCAAATTGGATTTTTTGTATCTTTGAAATATTGTTTTAAAGCTTTTACTTCATTTGAAATATTTTGCATTTTTTGAAGTAATTCAACATCTTCTAAAAGTGTAATTCCAAGTTCAGCAACCTCATCACCAGTACAATCAAGTCCTAGTTTTCCACCAATTGCAAATTTTGGAGATGAATGGTCAAGTGCATCAACTACACCTTTTGAAACTAACATATCTTCAACATTTATTCTATTTAAAATATATTTTGAAATCTCTTCATGTGAAGTCAGTTCAGGTGCATCTTCATTTACAAAAATCGCATGTTTAACAAAACTCATTTGCCCTACTCCCCAAAATGCATGCATCATTTGAGAAGCATGTCCAGGATAAAGTGTTTTAATTTTTGCAACTATTAGATTATGGAAAACACCATTTTCAGGCATATAATAATCTATTAAATCAGGAGCCGTTGTTTTTAATAATGGTAAAAAAATTCTCTCTGTTGCATGCCCCATATATTTATCTTCAAGTGGTGGTTTACCAACAACAGTTGCTAAATATGTAGGATTTTTCTTACTTGTAATTGCCGAAACTTGCATAAATGGATACTCTTCTTCAAGTGTATAATATCCAGTATGGTCTCCAAATGGTCCTTCAATTCTCATTTTTGAAGGATCAACAAAACCTTCGATAATAAAATCATTATCTTTTGGAACATAAATATCATTTGTAATTGATTTTACAAGTTGGGCATTTTTATTTTTTACAAAACCATAAAGCATAAGTTCAAAAATTCCTATTGGAAGCGGAGCTTGCCCGCACCAAATATACATAGGATCACCTCCTATTCCAATTGATACTGGCATTTTTTTACCAGCTTTTTTATACTCATGGAAGAAATGATTTGAGTCTTTATGAATTTGCCAATGCATTCCTAAAGTTTGGTCATCATAAACTTGAAGTCTATACATTCCAAGGTTTTTTAATTCACCATTTAAAGAAGTCGTGTACACTTGCCCCATTGTAATAAAAGGACCTCCGTCTTGTTCCCAAGTTGTAAGAATTGGTAAATCAGAAAGTTTTGCATCACTTCCAAGTTTTATTACTTGTTGACACTCACCTTTCCCTTTTAATTTTTTAGGAATTGTGTTTTTTAGAGCAAATAATTTTCCAAAAGTAGATAATTTTTCGCTAAAAGTTGTTGGTGGCTTCATTTTTAAAAGCCCTTCTATTTCAGCTCCAATTTTATCTCCATCTCCAATAAAAAGTCTTACAGCTTTTTCATTACAAAAAACATTCATTAAAACTGGTATGTCAAATTTTTTATTATTTTTTTTATCTACAACATTTGTAAATAGTAAAGCTTTAGAATCCTCTTTTTTCACTTCAATATAAGCAATATGTGGAATTTCTAAATATATATCTAATTCATCATCGATAACTCTTAGCAAATTATTTTTTTTTAATAGTTCAATAGCTTCTTTCATTTTTCCCTCAAATTCAATTCATCAGTTAATTAAGTTGAAATCTTATATCATTTTATCAATAAAATATAGTTTATAATAGAGGTTTTAAGTATGATTAATAATATTGAATATAATTTCGATGAAGAAATAAATAGAAAAAATACAAATTGTGCAAAATATGATGGATTAAAAAAATATTTTGGTTATGAGGATTTAAATCCTCTTTGGGTTGCTGATATGGATTTTAAAACTCCAGCATTTATAAATGATGCAATTATAAAAGCAGCTTCTAACTCTTTATATGGTTATAGTGTTGATACGCCTGAACTTTATGCTTCAATTATAAATTGGCAAAAAAATGAACATGATTGGCAAATTGAGCAAAAAGATATTTTTATGATAAATGGAGTTGTTCCAGCTTATAGTGCATGTATTGAAGCTTTTAGTAAAATTGGCGATGAAGTTATTGTTCAAACTCCAATTTATCCACCACTTTTCAAGTGTGTTACAGCAAATGAAAGAAAAGTAGTTGTTAATGAATTAAAAAAAGATGAAAATGGTTATTACACTATGGATTTAGAAGATTTAGAAAAAAAAATAACTTCTAAAACAAAAATTCTAGCACTTTGTTCACCTCATAATCCAGTTGGTCGTGTTTGGAGTAAAGATGAACTAGAAAAATTGGCAAATATTTGTATGAAACACAATATCATAATAGTTTCAGATGAAATTCATAGTGATATTACTTTTAAAAAATTCACTCCACTTGCTTCTATTTCAAAAGAGATTGCAGATCAAACAATTACACTTAATAGTGCTGGAAAAACTTTTAATATTGCAGGTCTTAATTGTGCATATGCAATAAGTAAAAATGAAGAAATTTTAAATAAATTTAAAAAAATTGCAATTAAAAGAGAGATAAATTCAATTAACTTTTTTGGTTATGTTTCAACAAAAGCAGCCTATGAAAATGGCTCATTATTTGTAAAAGAATTAAAAAGCTATATAATGAGTAATATCTTATTTACAAAAGATTATTTAAAAAATTCTAATTCAAAAATAGATTTTTTTATACCTGAAGCAACTTATTTATTGTGGCTTGATTTTTCAAGAACCTCACTAACGCATAATGAAATAAAAAATAAATTACTTACAAAATGTAAAATTGCACTAAATGATGGTGTTTCTTTTGGTAGCAATGGAAATAAATATTTTAGATTAAATACAGCATTAACGCAAAACGCCCTAAAAATAGCCTTAGAACAATTATTAAAAGAATTTTAAAAATATCTAGCAAATAAAGTATTACCTTTTTTCTCACTATTTTTATAATAGTTTAGAAATAGGGAAAAAACTTTATTATGTACATAAAAAAAGTGTACAATCATTTAATAATATTAATAAATAGGGGAAAAAATGTCAACTGAATTAATATTGGCTTCTGTAATTTTTGTTTCTATAGGACTTATTCTTTCTGGTGTATTTGTTTTAACTAGATTCATTGGTCCTAAAAATGAAAAATCAGAAATAAAAAATAGTGTTTATGAAAGTGGTATTACAAATCCAATTGGGAATACAAATATCAGATTTTCTGTAAAATTTTATTTAGTTGCCATTTCCTTTTTATTATTTGATGTTGAAATTATTTTCATGTTTCCTTGGGCTGTAAATGTTGAGCAATTAGGATATTATGGACTAATCAAAATGTTTATATTTATGGGATTGTTATTTGCTGGATTAATTTATATATATAAGAAAAAGGCTTTATTATGGGATTAGGGGTTGAATCAAAACTAGGTGATAGCATAGTTACAACAAAACTTGATCACGCTATAAACTGGGGAAGATCTTATTCTTTATGGCCTATGGCATTTGGTACTGCTTGTTGTGGTATTGAATTTATGGCTGTTGCTGGTTCTAAATATGATTTATCAAGATTTGGAGCTGAAGTTGTAAGATTTTCTCCAAGACAAGCAGATTTATTAATAGTTGCAGGAACAATATCATACAAACAAGCTCCTATTTTAAAAAAAATCTATGAACAAATGTGTGAACCTAAATGGGTTATTTCAATGGGAGCTTGTGCTTGTAGTGGTGGCTTTTATGATAACTATACAACTGTTCAAGGAATTGATCAAATTATTCCAGTTGATGAATATATTGCAGGTTGTCCACCACGTCCAGAAGCAGTACTTGATGCTATTATGAGAATTCAAGAAAAAGCAAAAGATGAATCAATTTTAAAAGATAGAGTCAAAGATTATAAAGGATTTTTAGATGTTTAATTGTGATATGTTAATCGATTCTAAAGATTTAAAATCGACTATTTTTAAACTTAAAAATGATGAAAACTACACTATTTTACTCGATATTACTGCTCTAGATTATTCAAAATATCCAGATATTACACCTTCTAGATTTGCTGTAGTTTATATATTAAGAGATTCAACTTTTAAAAAACAAATTTCTATTAAATCTTTTGTTGATGATAATACTTTAGAGATAGATTCAATTTGTGATTTATATGAATCTGCAAATTGGGCAGAAAGAGAAACATATGACCAATATGGAATAAAATTTGTTGGTCATCCTAATTTAAAAAGAGTTTTAAATCATCATCAATTTCTAGGACATCCTTTAAGAAAAGATTATGAAACTACAAAAGGACAAATTTGTACACAAACTGAAGATTTGATGGATGAAATGCTTCCATTACTAAAATCTAAAGGTTATAATGACGAAGAGATAAAAGATTTAATGCTTCTAAATGTTGGACCTTCTCATCCAGCATCACATGGAACAATTAGAAATTTTGTTGCTATGGAAGGTGAAACAATTACAGCTTGTATAACTGAAATTGGATATTTACATAGAGGTTTTGAAAAATCTTGTGAAAATCATACATATTCTCAAATCATTCCATATACAGATAGATTAAATTATTGTAGTGCAATTTTAAATAATATTGGTTATTCAAAAGCTGTTGAAGAGATGTTAGGAATTGATATAACTCCAAGAGCTAAAATGATTAGAATAGTTATTGGTGAATTAAGTAGAATTATCGACCACTTAGTTTGTAATGCTGCAAATATGGTTGACCTTGGTGGACTTACAAACTTCTGGTATCTATTTGCTCCAAGAGATAAAGCTTATGAATTATTATCAAAATTAACAGGCGCAAGACTTACAAATACTTACACAAGAATTGGTGGTTTAGAATTTGACTTGTATGATGGCTTCAATGAAGATTTATTTGATGTTTTAAAAGATGTTGAAACGGCAATAGATGATGCATTATCACTAATCGCTCATAATAAAATCTTTTTAGATAGAACACAAGATGTGGGTGTGATAAAAGCAGATTTTGCACTAAAAAATGGAATTTCAGGACCAAATTTAAGAGCAGCTGGTGTTGCTCATGATTTAAGAAAAGACAAACCATATTATGGTTATGAAAACTTTGATTTTGATATGATAATTGGAAGTCATGGTGATGTTTATGACAGAATGATGTGTAGATTTGAAGAGATGAAACAATCTATTAAAATTATAAAACAAGCTATGAAAAATCTTCCTGATGGTGCTATAAATGTTAATGCTCCAGGAATATTACTTCCTTCAAAAAAAGATGTTTATGGAAATATTGAAGGTTTAATGAATCAATTTAAACTTACATTTGAAGGAATTCATGTACCAAAAGGTGAGTACTATTCTTCAACAGAAGCTGCAAATGGAGAGTTAGGATTTTTTATAGTTAGTGATGGAAGTGGAAGACCTTATAAAGTAAAATGTAGACCACCATGTTTTTATTCATTAGCTGCTTATTCAAAAATTGTTGAAGGTGGAATGCTTGCTGATGCTGTTGTAACAATGGCAAGTATGAATTTTATTGCAGGGGAGTTTGATAGATAATGAATACATTTGAATACACACCTGAAAATGAAATAAAATTTCAAGAATATGTATCAAGATATCCAAAAATTGATTCTTGTATGTTACCAGCACTTTGGTTAGTTCAAGAACAAATTGGATGGGTAAGTCCTGAAGCTATGATTTATGTAGCACAAAAACTTGGGAAAACTCCTATTCAAGTGTATGAAGTTGCAACTTTTTATACTATGTTTAATTTAAAACCAATAGGAAAATATCATATTGAACTTTGTAAAACTGCCTCTTGTATGTTATGTGGTAGCCGTGAATTAAAAAAACACATAAAAGAAACGATAGGTATTGAAGCTGGTCAAACAAGCGATGATGGATTATTTACACTAACAGAAGTTGAATGTCTTGGAGCTTGTGGTGGAGCACCTATGTTTGCATTAAATGGTGAATATCACGAAAAATTAACTAAAGAAAAAGTTGATGAGATTATAAAGGAGTGCAGAAATGATAACTAAAATTGTAAGTAAAAATTTCGATATTCCAAATTCTCATAAATTAGAAGTAGCTCTTGCAAATGGTAGATACTCTTCTATAGATAAATTATTTTCAATGACTCCTGATGAAGTTACACAAGAAGTTGTAAAATCAGGACTTAGAGGAAAAGGTGGTGGTGGAGCTGCTTGTGGACCAAAATGGGAATTAATGCCACCAGTTGATGAACGTCCTAGATATTTAATAGTAAATGGTGATGAAAGTGAACCTGGAACTTTTAAAGATAGACAAATTTTTCAATATGACCCTCATCTTTTAATTGAAGGTATTATTTGTACATGTTATGCTTTAAGTGCACATCATGCTTATATTTATATAAGAGGCGAATATAAATTCTTTATTGATAGAGTAAATGCAGCAATAAAAGAAGCCTATGAAGCTGGAATCATTGGAGATAAAATCATGAATAAATATGATTTTAAACTTGATATTACTGTTCATAGAGGTGGAGGTGCATATATTTGTGGTGAGAAATCTGCACTAATTGAATCACTTGAGGGGAAACGTGGACATCCAAGACTTAAACCACATGGAAAAGAGTGTGAATGGTTCTTCGATAATCCTGCAACCGTTAATAATGTAGAAACAATAGCTAGTGTTCCAAATATTGTAGAAAATGGAGCACAAGGTTATACAAAATATGGAACAGAAAAATCACCAGGAACAATGTTATTTGCAATTTCAGGACCAGTTAATAATCCTGGTGTTTATGAAATGGCATATGGTAATAAGATGATAGATTTTCTTAATATTCTAGGTGGAGGAATGATTGAAGGAAAAAAATTAAAAGCAATTATCCCAGGAGGTTCATCTTGTCCTATACTAACCGCTTCTGAAGTAGAAAAGGCAGTATTAGACTATGAATCAATGTGGGATATTGGTTCAACTTTAGGTACAGGAGGAATGATAGTTATTGATGAAGATACATCTATGGTTGATGTAGCAAAAAATATTATTGAATTTTATCACCATGAATCTTGCGGTCAATGTACACCTTGTAGAGAGGGTACAGGATGGATAGATAAGATTTTGAAAAAAATCTTAAGTGGAGATGCTTCAAATGAAGATTTAAAAACTATACTTGATGTTTGTAATACTATGAATGGAAAAACAATTTGTGTTTTTGCACCAGCAGTAAAAGATATCATTTCAAGTATTATAAAAAAATTCCCAGACGAATTTAAAACATATTTAAAAAACTAAGATTTAATTTATTTATAGGAGAAAAAGAATTATGGCAAAAAACACAATGACATTAACAGATAATAGAAATGGTAAGTCATATGAGTATAATATTATTGATGGTACAAGAGGACCAAGTGTTGTAGATATTTCTACATTTTATAAAGATTCAGGTATGTTTACTTATGACCCAGGTTATACTTCTACTGCTTCTTGTGAATCAAAAATCACATTTATTGATGGTGAAAACTCAGAGTTAAGATATAGAGGGTATGACATTGCTGATTTAGCTGGAAAACACTCTTTCTTAGATGTTTCTTATTTATTAATGAGAGGAAAACTTCCAACTCCTGAAGCTTCTAAAAACTTTGATTTAGAAATTAGACATAGATCTTTCTTAAATGAAGGAATAATTAGATTATTTGATGCTTTACCAGATGGTGCACACCCAATGGCAACAATGGGAGCAGCTACTATGGCATTAGCAGCATTTTATAAAGATCATTTACATTTAGAAGATGAAGAACAATTTAAAATGATGAGAAGAAGAATCTTAGCTAAAATGCCTACAATTGCAGCTATGGCTTATAGAAATTCTATTGGTACTCCATTAATTTATCCAGATGTAAATAAATATTTCACTGAAAACTTCTTATATATGTTAAGAGCATATCCAGGTGGAAGAATGAAATATTTAGGTGATGGTAAAAATCAAGAGATTAGACAAGTTGAAATTGATGCACTTGATGCAATCTTTACTTTACATGCTGATCATGAACAAAATGCTTCTACAACAACAGTTAGAAATGTTGGTTCAACTGAAGCTCACCCTTATGTTGCTATTGCTTCTGGTATTTCTGCATTATGGGGTTCTGCTCATGGTGGTGCTAATGAAAAAGTTATGGATCAGTTAAAATTAATCGGTGATGTTAAAAATGTTCCAACATATATTGCAAAAGCTAAAGATAAAAATGATCCATTTAGATTAATGGGATTCGGACATAGAGTTTATAAAAATAGAGATCCAAGAGCTGAAACATTAAAAGGATTACAAGATAAATTAAGAGAAGAATTAAATCTTGATTCTAAATTATTAGATGTTGCTGCTGCTGTTGAAGAAGCTGCATTAAAAGATGATTACTTCAAAGAAAGAGGATTATATCCAAATATTGACTTCTATTCAGGTGTAATTTTAACTGCTCTTAAAATTCCTGTTGAAATGTTTACTCCAATCTTCGTTATTGGAAGAACTCCAGGATGGTTATCACAATGGTCTGAATTGAAACAAGATCCAAAACATAAAATTGCAAGACCAAGACAGTTATATACAGGTAACTAAGAAAAAATAAACTTAAGTTGAAAGGGATATATATGGCAGAGATAGTTAATATTACAATCAATGGCGTAGAAATGCAAGCTACAAAAGGTAGCTTGTTGATTGATAAATTACTGGATGAAAATGTTCATATCCCTCACTTTTGTTATCATCAAGCATTGGGCAAAGATGGAAATTGTAGAATGTGTATGGTTGAAATTGAAGGTCAAAAAAGACCTCAAATTGCTTGTGATACTCCTATAAAAGATGGGATGATTGTAAGAACAAAAGGTGAGAATATCGAGAAAGTAAGACGAGAAATTCTTGAACTTGAACTTATCAATCATCCTATTGATTGTCCAACTTGTGACCAAGCTGGAGAATGTAAATTACAAGATTATTACATGGAATCTGGATTTTATGAATCAAGAATAAATGTAAATTCTAAAAATCATGCAAGAAAAAGAGTTGATATTGGTTCTAATGTAATGCTAGACCAAGAAAGATGTGTACTTTGTACAAGATGTGTTAGATTTTGTTCAGATATTACAAAAACAAATGAATTAGGTGTTATAAGTCGAGCTGATCACTCAGTTATTGGAATTTTTCCTGGTCGACCTTTAAATAATCCTTATGCCATGAATGTTATTGATTTATGCCCTGTTGGTGCTTTAACGAATAAAGATTTTAGATTTAAACAAAGAGTTTGGTTTTTAGAAACTTTTGATGCCATTTGTAATGGTTGTTCAAAGGGTTGTAATATTTTTGTTGATCATAGAAAAGAAAAATACAAAGATGACCAAATTTTTAGATTTAGACCAAGAGTAAATAGAGCAATAAATGGTTGGTTTATGTGTGATGAAGGAAGATTATCTTACTCAAAAGAGAATGATAATAGATTTGAGATTCCTTTAGTAAATAAAAATGAAACAGATATAAATAATACAATTGCAAATATTTTTAAAGAATTAACTACAAATAAAAATATCCTAATGGTATTAAGTCCAAATCTTTCTTATGAAGAGATGTTAAATGTAAAAAATTTAGCAAGAAAATTAAATATAAATTTATCAGGATATTCACCAAATACATTTGATGAAAATTTTGCTGATAATTATCTAAGACAAAATGATAAAACTTCAAATAGAGCTTCTTTTAAAGAACTTGAAATTGATGAAACAAAAGAATTTTTTGAAGATAGTTTAAAAAATGCTTCTTTAGTGTTTATAATTGAAAATGATTATTTTGAGAATAATATAAAATTATTAGAAAATAAAAAAATTATCTCTTTTTTTAGTCATTTATGTCTTACTATTGGTTATTCAAATATTGCTGTTCCTGTAGCTTCTTTTTATGAAAAATCTGGAACTTATACAAATTGTGATGGAATTAAACAAAAAGTTATTTCAAAAATGAATAAAAATAATCCAATGAAAACTATAACAACAATAATAGAAAATTTAAAATCTATGATTGAAAAAGGAACTCTATGAGTAGCACAATTATAATTATAGTAAACATTGTAATAGCTGTATTATTAGCTGTTGGATTAACTCCTTTATTTGTTTGGTGGGAGAGAAGAGTCTCAGGACTTATGCAAGATAGAAGTGGTCCAAATAGATGTAATATTGGACCTTTTAGATTAGGTGGATTAATTCAAAGTTTTGCAGATATGCTAAAACTTGTTTTTAAAGAGGATTTTACCCCTTCACATATTAGATACAAGTTTTTCTTTACAGTTGCTCCTGTAATTGTATTTTTATGTTCTTTTTTAACTTTTGCAGTTATTCCTTTTGCTGATGTTTTAGTTATAGATGGAAAAGAAAATATCATGCAAGCAATTCCAAATCAACTTGGAATTATGTGGTTTATTGCATTTGCAGGACTTAGTGTTTATGGAATAATTCTTGGAGGTTACTCATCAGGAAATAAATATGGACTTTTAGGTTCAATTAGAGCCAGTGCTCAAGTTATTTCATATGAAGCAGCTATGGGACTTGCAATTATTTCTATGATTATTTCTTATGGTTCAATTCATCTAACTGATATGGTAAATGCTCAAAGTGGAACTTATCTTGGTTTTATTCCAATGTGGGGAATTTTTGTACAACCACTTGCTGCAATAATTTTTATTGTTTGTTCTTTTGCAGAAACAAATAGAGCGCCTTTTGACTTAGCAGAAGGAGAATCAGAATTAGTTGCAGGATATCATACTGAATATAGTGCAATGAAATTTGGTCTTTTTCAAGTTGGTGAATATGCAGCAATGAGTGCATCAAGTGCTTTAATTGTAACTCTATTTTTTGGAGGATATCAAATCCCTTGGTTAGATACACAAGCTATTCAAAGTAATATAAATTATGTTATCCTAGCAATCATAATAATTCTTCCATTAAAAATATTCTTCTTCACAAGATGGATGAAAAAAAACAATAAAGCAATAGGTGAAAATAAAAGTAGAGAAAAAGAGACAAAAATTTTAACGGTTGCATTTTGGTCTATTTGTTTTGTTTTAATCGCTCTTTTAATCTCTTTTTTAATTACAGGACTTGGAACAAATGGTGTAAATATTACAACTGCTGTAATTCAAGTAGGAACATTTTTAATCAAGTTTTTTATGATGGCATTTGTTTATATTTGGGTAAGATGGACAGTTTTAAGATTCAGATATGACCAATTACAGATGTTAGGGTGGAAAGTTTTAATTCCATTAGCTCTTTTAAATATCGTAGTTACTGCGATTATAGTTGTGGTAGGAAAATAAGATGGCAATAAAAGTAGTACCAAGATATGGAAAATCATTTAAAGATAAATTATACTTACCTGCTATTGCAGGAGGGATGAAAACAACTTTCAAACATTTCATAAAAAATTTAAGTGATATTGATAATTTAAAAACTATGCAATATCCAGAAGTTCAACCAACTGATTTAAACGAAAGATATAGAGGTGTTCATAGACTCACAAAATTTGATGATGGAACAGAAAAATGTGTTGCTTGTTATATGTGTGCAACTGCATGTCCTGCTGAATGTATTTTTATTGAAGCAGAAGAGAGATTTGATGAACACAATGAAAAAAGACCAAAAGAGTTTAAAATTGATTTATTAGAGTGTGTATTTTGTGGATATTGTGTTGAAGCTTGTCCTTGCGATGCAATTAGAATGGATACAGGAATTTTTTCATTTACAGGTTCTAAAAGAGAAGATTTTGTTTTAGATAAAAAAGCTTTAATGGCTAATGAAAGAGCAAAGGATTTGAAATAATGGCTGATTTAATTTTTATTGCCTTAGCATTTTTTGCAATAACAGGCGCTATTGCTATGATAGTTTATAAAAGTCCAATGTACAGTGCACTTGGTGTATTAGTTACAATGCTTAGTGTTGCTGGGATGTTTGCCCTTTTAAATGCAACTTTTTTATTTTTAGTTCAAATAATAGTTTATGCAGGAGCTATTATGACACTAATTCTTTTTATTTTAATGTTTTTAAATATTAAAGATGAAGATTTACCAAATGAACCAAATAAATATAAATTAATTGCTTTAGGTACTGCTATAATGATACCTCTAAACATTCTTGTTTTAAAAGCAATTTCAAATCTTCCTTCAAAAGATTTATCAATTAGTGATAGTGATTTTGGAGCTATAAAACCTGTTGGATTAGAACTTTATAATAATTGGATTATCTCTTTTGAATTAATCTCTATTTTACTTTTAATTGCATTAATTGGTTCAGTAGTTCTTGCTAAAAAAAGAAAATCTAAATTAAATAGCAAGGAGGATTAAGTATGATTTCACTAACTTCTTACGCATTTGTATCAATGATGTTGTTTTCTATTGGTGCAATTGGAGTTATTTCAAGAAAAAATATTTTTGTTATTTATATGTCAATTGAAATGATGTTAAATGGAATAAACTTATTTTTAGTTACATTTGCAAGATATCACTTTAATCTAGATCCTCAAATTATTACAATTATGGTTATATCTATTGCTGCTGCTGAAGCTGCTATATTTTTGTCTGTAATAATTTTATTATATAGATCAAGAAAATCTCTTGATACAGATATTTTCACAACTCTGTCACAAGGGGAAAAATCATGAGTACCTCTTTATTAGTTTGGATAATTTTAGCTCCATTGTTGGGGGCTTTAGCAAATACTTTTTTATATTTTTATCACATAAAAAAGCATAAAGTATCTGAGATATATTTTGCCTTAATTGGGACAATTACACCATTGATATCATTTCTAATAACATTAAATCTATTTCTTCAAATGTTAGAAGAAAAAATCATATTTAAACAACATATTTTTACATGGCTTAGTGTTGATAAATTAAATATAGAAATGAGTTTTTTAGGAGACAATCTTTCTATATTTATGTCTATGTTTGTAACTTTTGTTGGATGGTTAATACATATTTATGCAATAGGTTATATGAAAAATGATGATGGTTTTGGTAAATTTTTTGCATATTTCAATCTATTTTTAGCTTCAATGTTAATATTGGTTCTTGCAGATAATCCAATAATTTTATTTATTGGTTGGGAAGGCGTTGGAGTTTGTTCATATCTATTAATTAAATTTTATTATGGTAATAAAGAAAATGTACTTGCTGCAAATAAAGCATTTATAGTAAATAGAATTGGTGATTTTGGTTTTTTACTTGGTGTTGTAACTCTGTTTTTTGCTTTAGGTCAAATTGATTTATCATTTGGAACAATTGAAGCGAATATAGAAAATGTATCTAAAGAACTTTTAATTATCTCAGGTTTTTTACTTTTTGTTGGAGCAATGGGAAAATCAGCACAAATTCCACTTTATGTTTGGCTTCCTGATGCAATGGCAGGACCAACTCCTATTTCAGCTTTAATCCATGCTGCAACAATGGTAACTGCTGGTGTATATATGGTTGCGAGATTCCATTTTTTATATTCAGGAATTGAAGAAATAGGTTTATTTATAGCTTATATTGGTGCATTTTCAGCTCTGTTTGCAGCTATAATAGCAACAAAACAAACTGATATTAAAAAAATTCTTGCATATTCAACAATGAGTCAATTAGGTTATATGTTCATTGCTGTTGGACTTGGATTTTATTCAACAGGACTTTTTCATGTATTTACACATGCTTTCTTTAAAGCTATGTTATTCATGGGAGCTGGTGGAATTATAATAGCACTTCATCATGAACAAAATATTTTTAAAATTGCACAACATAGAGCAAATCTTCCAATTATTGGGATGACTTTTTTGATTGGTGTCATTGCAATTTCAGGGATTCCTCCATTTTCTGGATTTTTCTCAAAAGATGCAATTTTAGCAGCAGCTTTTCAAGAAGGACAATATTTAATTTGGGCTATTGCACTGTTTACTGCCTTTTTAACTGCATTTTATATGTTTAGAATGTATTTTATAGTTTTTGTTGCTCCAAATCATCATAGTAGTGACTATATTTATACTTCAAAAACAATTACTCTTCCTTTGTTTATTTTAGCAATTGGTGCAATTGGTGCAGGTTTTTTAAACCTTCCTTCTGTTTTAGGTGGAAATCATTTTATTGATACTTGGCTTGGAAATTTAAATTCAAAACATATTCATCTAGATCATATGACAGAATATGTTTTGATGGCTATTTCGGTGATAGTTGCAATGACAGGAATTATGCTAGCATATTCTAAATATTCAAATTTTGATGTATTTAAACCTGAAAATGAAACTGGATTTATAGGAAATAAATTTTATATTGATGAAATTTATGACTCATTATTTGTTCAGCCAACAAAAGCTATATCTACTTTTATTGATAAGATAGTTGATACAAAAATAATAGATGCTTTTATCATGTATTCATCAATCACTTTTATAAACATAGGGAAAAAAGTTGCCATGATACAAAATGCAAATGTTAGATTTTATGCAGCATTTATGTTAGTTGGAATGACTTGCATTTTTGTATATTTATATATTACTTTAGGATTATAATATGAGTGCAGATATACTTTCATTTATTATATTTTTACCTGCTGTTGTTGCTGTTGGATTAATGCTAACAACAAGAGATATAAATACAATTAGAAATATAGCTTTTTTAACTACAACTGTTATATTAGCCCTTGTATTAAAAATTTATATAGAGTTTGAACCAACTTCAGGGATGCAATTTGTAACAAATGTTCCTTGGATAGAAACTTATGGGATAAATTATTATGTGGGATTAGATGGTTTTTCACTTACTATTTTAATGATGATTGCAATACTTATTCCTACATCTTATTTGCTTTTATGGGAAGGAAAGACTAAGGGGTATTGGATAAATATGCTTTTAGTTCAAACAGGAGTAACTGGAGCAGTTCTAGCATTAGATGTTGTTTTATTTTATTTCTTTTGGGAAGTTATGCTTTTACCAGTATTTTTACTTATTGGTCAATATGGATTTGGAAATAAAGTATTTACTACAATAAAAGTAACTGTTTATACTATGGTAGGATCACTACTTATGTTTATTGCAATATTGTATCTTGGTGTTTCATATCATAATGAGTTTGGTTCGTGGTCTTTTGCTTATGATAAGTTAATGACTATTACAACTATTGATTATAATACTAAAGTATGGTTATTTTTAGCATTTTTAGCTGCATTTGCTATAAAAATTCCAATTTTTCCATTACATACTTGGATTATGGAAACATATAAAAATGCTCCAACTGGTGCAGTTTTCTTACTATCTTCTATAATGGCTAAACTTGGAGTTTATGCAATAGTTAGATTTATGATTCCAATTTTTCCAGATATTTATGTTGAGTTTTCAACTTGGTTTGTAGCAATTGGATTATTTGGACTTATTTACTTTGGAATTGCTGCACTAATGCAAGATGATATAAAAAGAATGTTTGCATACTCATCTGCTTCACATTTAAGTTTTATATCAGCAGGTATTTTTTCACTAAATTCTTATGGTATAAATGGAGCTTTATATTTAATAATTGCTCATGCAATTGCAACAGGAGCTCTATTTTTACTTGTAGGATTATTACAAGAACAAACTGGATTTAAAACAATCAAAGATTTAGGTGGAATTGCAAAAAAAGCTCCTATTTTTACTTTTATTTTTGCTGTAATGTTATTTGCAAATATAGGACTTCCTGGAACAAATGGTTTTGTTTCTGAATTATTAATAATTTTTGGAATTTACGATTTTAATCATTCATTAGGTTATATTGCTGCACTTACGGTTATTATTGGAGCTTCATATATGTTATGGATGTTTCAAAGAGCAATTTTACAAGATAGACCTGAAGGTTCAAAAGAACTTATTATGAGAGATTTAAAAATTAAAGAGATCATAGGTTTAATTCCATGGGTTATTTTAGTTTTCTTAATGGGTCTTTATCCAGAAATTTTTATAAATAAATTTGAACCAACAGTAACACATTATTTAAATGACATCTTACATATTGGAGCAACAAAATGAATCAATTTTTGTATTTAATTCCAACTCTTATTATTCTAGTTGGGGCAATTGTACTTATGTTTATGAGTATGTATAAAAGATTCAATGTTAAAAACTTTATTGTTGTTTCATCATTTTTTTTGATAATAGCATTAGGATTCACTCTAGTAAATATAAGTACTTCATATTCAGTTCAACCTTATCCTCATTTTTTAAATAATGTTTTAACTTTTGATAGTTTTTCAAACTTTTTTAATATCATGTTGATTGCTGGAACATTATTAACTTTACTAATTGGTGAGCATTATTTTCAACATAGAAGTTATTTTAAAGGGGAATTTTTTTCTCTTCTACTTTTTGCACTATTTGGAATGATGATATTAGCTCACTCAAATGAATTAGTTACTGCATATATTGCACTTGAAATTGCATCTTTTTCTGTTTATATCATGGTTGGATACAATTCAGATGATGCAAAAAGAGTTGAAGCAATTTTTAAATATTTAGTTTTAGGTTCATTTATTGGAGCTTTTTATCTCTTGGGAGTAGTTCTAATTTATGGAGCGACAACAAGCACAAATTTAGCAGATATTTTAACATTTATTACAAATGCAAATTCTCAAGATATGGTTTTAATTTATATTGGATTTACTTTAATTTTATTTACTTTTTTATTCAAAATTGCAGCGTTTCCTTTCCAATCTTGGTTATTAGATGTTTATAGAGGTGCACCAATGATTATTACTGCATATATGGCATCTACATTTAAAATTGCAATTTTTTCTTTTTTCTTAAGAGTGATTTTAGAATATATAGCACCAATTGTTGATTTCTGGGATGGCATAATTTCAGTTATAATAATTTTAACTCTTGTATTTGGAACTTGGTTAGCAATTACTCAACAAATTGTAAAAAGAATGTTAGCTGCATCTTCTATTGTTCATACAGGTTATTTACTTCTTGCTTTTATTGCTTTAAGTTATAAAGATGGGCATATAATAAATCTTGCTTCTGCTTATGCAATAATGTTTTATTTAATTGCATATTTATTATCAGCTCTTGGAGCATTTGGATTAGCTTCGCATATTATTTCAGAAACAAATGTAAAAGTTACCTATGATGATTTTAAAGGTTTAGCAAAACAAAGACCCTTTTTAGCAGCTATGATGACTATATTCTTATTTTCTCTTGCAGGAATTCCTTCAACAATAGGATTTATTGGAAAGTTTTATGTATTCACTGAAGCAATAAGTGCAGGTTATACTACGCTTACAATAGTTGCAATTATTGCAACTATTGTTTCTGTATATTATTATTTCAAACTTGTTGCAATGATGTATTTTTATCCAGCAAAAGAAGAGTGTGTGTCTATTGAATTTAATGATAAAAGAGTTTCAACTTATGCAATTGCTTTTGTTGCAATCTTGACTATTTTAGGTGGTATTGGTTCAGCAATTGTATTTTTTATACCTGTGATGAATATAGACACTATTATTAATTTAACTCAATTATCTGTTCAATCTTTATTTATAAAATAGACTGTGTTAATATGTAACATGGCTACTTATAATTAATCTATTTTTCAAACAAAAAAACAACTAAATAAAATCCCCTTTTCAGGGGTAACTCACTCTATATTAAATGCCCTTTTCTATAAAAAAACTTCAAAAATATAATTATCATTGAAGTAGATTTAAGCTATTATTTTGCTATTATTCAAAAAAATCAAAAATCGCAGAAAGGATAGCAAATGAGTGACCTAATAGAAGGTTATTTAGGGAAAACAGTTGAAGGAAAGAAAAGTAGATTACCAGCTAAACTTGATTTTATTCAAAGTTTTACTGGTGGTTTCTTAGCTTTATTTATGTGGGCACATATGTTGTTAGTTGCTTCGATATTAGTATCGAAAGATTTTATGTACACTGTAACAAAACTTTTGGAAGGAAGTTTTATTTTTGAGGGAGGAAATCCTTTATTAGTTTCTTTAGTTGCAGCAGTAATATTTGTAATTTTTATAGTACATGCTGCTCTTGGTATGAGAAAATTACCTGGTAATTTCAAACAATTTCAAGTAATGAAAGCTCATGCAAAAAGTATGGGACATGATGATACAAAACTTTGGTTTACACAAGCCTTCACTGGTTTTGCTATGTTCTTCTTAGGATCTGTACATATTTATGTAATCTTAACGCATTCTGATAAAATTGGACCTATGGCTAGTTCAGATAGAGTATGGTCTGAATATATGTGGCCTTTATATATCTTATTATTATTAGCTGTTGAATTCCATGGAACAATTGGTCTTTATAGATTATGTGTTAAATGGGGATGGTTTGATGGTGAAAATCCAAAAGCAACAAGAAAAGCACTTAAAAAAGTTAAATGGGCTTTAACAGTATTCTTCTTAGTATTAGGATTCGCTTCACTTGCAGCTTATATGAAAATTGGTATGGAAAATGCTAAAAATGGAACAGTTGGAGAAAGATATCAACCAACTGCTAAAGTGATAGAATTTAATATAACAAATAAAAGTGTTGGGAGAATTGCATAATGAAAATTAATTACTGTGATGCGTTAGTAATTGGTGGTGGATTAGCAGGTTTAAGAGCTGCTGTTGCTGCACAAAAAAAAGGTTTAAGTACAATAGTTTTATCTTTAGTACCTGTTAAAAGATCACACTCTGCTGCTGCTCAAGGTGGTATGCAAGCTTCATTAGGTAACTCAAAAATGTCTGATGGTGATAATGAAGATTTACACTTTGCTGATACTGTTAAAGGTTCTGACTGGGGATGTGATCAAGAAGTTGCTAGAATGTTCGTTCACACTGCACCAAAAGCTATTAGAGAATTAGCATCTTGGGGGGTTCCTTGGTCAAGAGTAAAAGCTGGTTCAAGAGAAGCAGTTATTAATGCTAAAAAAACAACTATTACAGAAGAAGAAGATAGACATGGTTTAATTACATCAAGAGACTTTGGTGGAACTAAAAAATGGAGAACTTGTTATACAGCAGATGCAACTGGACATACAATGTTATTTGGTGTTGCAAATGAAGCATTAAGAAATAATGTTGACATTAGAGATAGAAAAGAAGCTTTATCAATCATTCATGAAGATGGAAGATGTTATGGAGCTGTTGTTAGAGATTTAATTACTGGTGAATTAGAAGCTTATGTTGCAAAAGGTACATGTATTGCAACAGGTGGATATGGAAGAGTATTTAAACAAACTACAAATGCTGTAATTTGTGAAGGTATTGGAGCTGCAATTGCACTTGAGACTGGAATTGCAACTTTAGGAAATATGGAAGCTGTTCAATTTCACCCAACACCAATCGTACCATCAGGTATCTTATTAACTGAAGGTTGTAGAGGAGATGGTGGTATCTTAAGAGATGTTGATGGTCACAGATTTATGCCAGATTATGAACCAGAGAAAAAAGAACTAGCTTCAAGAGACGTTGTTTCAAGAAGAATGATTGAGCATATTAGAAATGGAAAAGGTGTTCCTTCTCCTTATGGATACCACGTATGGTTAGATATTTCTATTCTAGGAAGAGAGCATATTGAGAAAAACTTAAGAGACGTACAAGAAATTTGTATGATTTTCAACGGTATAGATCCAGCTGATGAGGGTAAAAAAGGATGGGCACCAGTTCTTCCTATGCAACACTACTCAATGGGTGGAATTAGAACTAAACCAACTGGTGAATCACAAAAATTAGCAGGATTATTTGCTTGTGGTGAAGCTTCTTGTTGGGATATGCATGGATTTAATAGACTTGGAGGGAACTCTGTTTCTGAAACAGTTGTTGCAGGTATGATTATTGGTAACTATTTTGCTGATTATTGTTTATCTAATGATGTTAATATTCCAACAGCAACGGTTCAAAAATTCTTAGATAAACAAAATAAATACATTGATGAAATTTTATCTTATAATGGAAATGAAGATATTTTCAAAATCAAAAATAGAATGCAAAACTTAATGGATGAAAAAGTTGGTATCTTTAGAGATGGTCCACACTTAGAAGAAGCTGTTAATGAGCTTGAAGATTTATTGAAAAAAACAAAACATATTAATGTTAAATCTAAAGAAAGAGTTGGAAATCCAGAATTAGAAGAAGCATATAGAGTACCAAGAATGTTAAAAGTTGCTCTTTGTGTTGCTAAAGGTGCATTAGAAAGAACTGAATCTAGAGGTGCACACTATAGAGAAGATTATTTAAAAAGAGATGATGCTAACTGGTTAAATAGAACGTTAACTTCTTGGCCTGATGAAAATCAAACTCTTCCAACTATTTCATACGAACCATTAGATATTATGTCAATGGAATTACCACCTGCATTTAGAGGTTATGGTGCAAAAGGTATGATTATTGAAAATGAATTATCTGCAAAAAGACAAGCAGAAGTTGATGAAGTTACTGAAAAAATGCAAGCAGAAGGTAAAGATAGACATGAGATTCAACATGCATTGATGCCATTTGACTTACCAATGAATTATAAAGAGAAAAACGAAAGAGCAGGAGATTTATAATGAGTATCGAAAAAGGTAGAGAAATAACTATATCAGTTCTTAAATTTAATCCAAGAAGTAAGGTTTCAAAACCTCACTTTGTTGAATATAAATTAGAAGAAACTCCAGGTATGACTCTTTTCATTGCTTTAATGAAAATTAGAGAAACAATGGATCCAGATTTATCTTTTGACTTCGTTTGTAGAGCAGGTATTTGTGGTTCTTGTGGTATGGTTGTAAATGGAAAACCATCATTAGCTTGTAGAACATTAATTGCAAATTATCCAACTGGAAAATTACAATTAATGCCAATGCCTGCATTTGAATTAATTAAAGATTTATCTGTAAACACAGGTAAATGGATGGATGGAATGTCTAAAAGAGTTGAGTCATGGATTCATAATGACCACGAAGTAGATATTTCTAAATTAGAAGATAGAATTGATCCAGATGTTGCAAATGAAACATTCGAATTAGATAGATGTATTGAGTGTGGTATTTGTGTTGCTTCTTGTGGAACAATGCTTATGAGACCAAACTTTGTTGGACCTGTTGGATTAAACAGAGTTGCAAGATTTGAAGTTGACCCACATGATAAAAGAACAGCGGAAGATTTCTATGAATTAATCGGTGATGATGATGGAATTTTTGGTTGTATGTCTTTAATGGCTTGTGAAGACCATTGTCCAAAACACTTACCATTACAAAACAAAATCGCTTACTTAAGAAGAAAATTAGTAGCACTTAGATAATTATTGCGAAGGATTTACTCCTTCGTAAATAAGAAAATATAAAAAGTTAAATATCATTAGCGATATTTAACTTTTTATATTTTTGGGGGATTTAAAATGAGTTTAGTAAATGACTACTTTTTATTATATCACGGTATAACTTTTGAGCAGAATTTAGATGTTGAACCAATTGAAACAACAATAAATGATGAAACATTCACAATTTTTGCTTTAATTATAAGTGCTACAAGAAAAAATTACGATAAATTTTTACCACTTACATCTTTTAAAACATTATGTCAGCAAATAAAAGTAAAAAGTCCTTCAAATATTAATGAATTAAATCATTTGCAACATAATGTAATTGAAACTATTGCAAAAAATAGATCTAAACAAAATATATCTGTTTTACATTCATCATTTGAATACTTAAAAAATGAAAATATTATAAATAATGAGCACTATAATAAATTGTTATCTTTATTTGAAGATAAAGAGTTTAATATTACTGAAGACCCAATTCATAATTTATTAGAAGAAATAGATGAAGAAAACAAATCTTCATTTAAAGATTTAAAAATAACTTTAGAAAGTTTAATTGTCGAACTTAAAAATAACATATCAAATGAAGAAATATTAAAAGAAGTAGAAAATACAAAAAACTATTTAGATAATCAAAAATTCTCTATAGGAATTACTGGCGTTATGAATGCTGGTAAATCTACAATGCTAAATGCACTAATGGGAAAAGAGATTCTAGGAAGTGCTGTTGTTCCTGAAACTGCAAACTTAACTATTGTAAAGCATAATCCAACTGATACTGCAAAAGTTTATTATTGGAATGAACAAGAATGGGAAAGAATAATAAAATCAGCTTCTCAACTTGAATCTATGAAAGATTTTGTTGATGAAACAAATAAAATATTTGGAGATAATCTAAAAAACTATATAAGACCTGTTTCAAGATTTGATGAAATTGATATAAAAGATTTATCTTCTTATACATCAGCAGAAGCAAGTGGGAAAAAATGTAATCTTGTAAAATATGTAGAATTAGGTTCAAAACTTGATTTTTTAAGTGATGGTATAGAAATAGTTGATACACCAGGACTTGATGACCCTGTTATTCAAAGGGAAGAAATTACAAAAGAGTATATATCTGCTTGTGATATGATGTTACATCTTATGAACGTTTCTCAAAGTGCTACGTTGAAAGATGTTGATTTTATTATTGATGCTGTTTTATATCAAAATATTTCTAAACTTTTAATAGTAATAACAAGAGCTGATACAGTTACAAAAGACCAACTTAATGAAGTTATAAAATATACAAAATCTTCAATTGAGCGACAATTAAAAGCACAAAATAAAGACTCTCAACTTGATTATATTTTAAAAACTATCAAATTTATTCCTATTTCTGGAAGAATGGCTTTATTACATAGAACAGGACGAGCTCAAGAAGCATTAGATGCTGGATTTAGACTTGAAGATACTGGTATTTTAGAGATTGAAAAATATCTAACAGAAACACTTTTTGGAACAAACTCACAAAAAGGTGAACTTGTAATTCAATCTTGCAAAAATCAATTACAAAAAATTGTTGAAAAACAAACATCATTTTATAACTATGAATTAAAACTTTTATCAAAATCAAAAGATGAATTAGAAAAAGAATTAAAAGAATTTAATAAGAAAAAAGCTGTAAATACTAGAATTTTCCAAGCAATGAGTGAAGATATTAATTTTTATAAAAATGATGCAAAATCATATATTGATTCACTTGAAACATTTTTACAAAGTGAACTAATTGACTTACAAACAGTTATAAAACAAAGAGTTGTAAGTGATGTTAGATACTCATTTGAAAAAACGAAAAAAAGACCTGAAAATAGTAGAATCAAAGTTATTGTTGAAACGGCAATTAAAGATGGAATTATTGATGTGATTAGAGATTATAGGTATAAATTTATCAAAAAATCTCAAACTATTGGAGAACAATGTGAACAAAAATACCATGATATGGGATTTACAATAGGACATAAAAATGAAAATTTTGATGCAAGAGGTTTTTTCCAAGATGATTTTAAATCAGGATTTTTAACTTCAAATAATGAAATTCTAGTTTCTCAAATAACTGAAGCTGTTTCAAAATCAAAAGAATCAAAAATAAATGAACTTGATAGAGAAATCGAAGTATTAATATCAAATCAATTTTCATCAATAGACCAAGATATAAAAGCTAAGGCAAAAAAAGTAAGTAATTTATTAATTGAATCATTTTTTACTACTTTAAATGCTCCATTAAAATCATTTGAACAAAAACTAAAAAATGATGAAGAAACACTTCAAAATCAAATTAATTCATTTGAAGAAAATGATAAAAATAGAGCTCAATTATCAATTGACATACATAAAAATATTAAAAAACTTGAAAATATTTCAACAACTATAAAAGGATTATACTAATGAGTGCAAATTTAAATATCCTAAAAAGTTTTATTAACGAATATAAAGAAACTTATTCTATTGAAGAAGTTATTTATGAAGAAGGTTTAGTTGGTGATATAAAAAAGGTTCAAAATAAACTTCTTGATGAAAAGTTTTTCCCATCAAATCAGCTGAAAAATATTTTAAATAAACAAATTAGACGTGCACGTTATCCTATGGAAGTTGCAATTACTGGGCAATTTAGTGCTGGTAAATCAACATTTTTAAATGCCCTACTTTCAAGAAATATCTTACCGACAGGAATTACACCTGTAACTTCAAAAGTAAACTTTATAAACTATGGCGAAGAGTATAAACTAAAAATCACTTATTATTCAGGTGCTCAAGAATTTGCACCAATTGAAAGTATTGCTGATTTTACAGATCAAAGACAACATGAGATGAAAGACATAAAATATCTAACTCTTTATGCTCCTATGGATATTTTAAAAGATATTTCATTTGTTGATACCCCAGGATTAAACTCTCAATCTCAAAGTGATACAGAAACAACTAGAAAAGTTTTAAGAGATGTTGGTGGAATTATTTGGTTAACACTTATTGATAATGCAGGAAAACTATCAGAAGCTGAAGTTTTAGAAGAGTATATGCAACACTTCAAAAATAAATCTTTATGTGTTTTAAATCAAAAAGATAAATTAACTCCTGAACAAGTTGAAACTACAACAAAATATGTAAGTGATAAGTTTTCAAAATTTTTTGCTAAAGTTGTACCAATTTCTGCAAGAATGGCACTTGAATCAAGAGCTCAACAAAAAGATATTTTGATTGAAGATGAATATACAAAAATAGTTACTCAATTCAAAAAAGATTTACTTGAGAAAAATGTTGATGATTTAGATTTTTTTGAAAATAGTTTTAAAGATTATAAAAATAAAATTCACTCAATTCAAAACTCAGATGCAACAACAAACACAAAACTTTTAGAAGATTCAAATATTCAAGATGTATTAGAATTTATAAATAACACTATTAGACCACAAGCAGCAGAAGCTAAAGAGTTTGCTATTAAAAAAGATTTAAAAGGTATTTGTGAAATTTTAGTAAAAGAGTATGAAACAATTACAAAAGTTTATGATGCTCTACTTGAAGTGTTAAAATCTTGTGAACCAAAAGTAATTGAACATTTTGAAAATATTCATAAAAGATACTCTAAAGAGTTATTTAATATTTATAATTCTTTAGAATCAATTATGGAAAAAATTGCCCATGAAACATATAAAAATATCAAACGAAGAAAAGCTTTTAGATTTGAAGAATCAAAAGGTTTTTTAGGTGAAAAAATAGAAAAATTCTCTTATGAAACTTTTTGGATTGATTCAGATGCTGTTTATAAATCACTATTTTATGATGACCAAACTGTAGATAAAATGTTCAAAAGATCAATAAAACTTCTTAAAAACATAGAATTAAATACAGATGATGCATTTAGAGAAGGTTACAATATCATAAAAAATGAAGTTTCAAAATGGCAAGAACCTTATGAATTAATAAGAAAACATAGAGAAATTGCTTCTGATTTTGAATTCTCAAATACAAGACACTTTGCAGCTAAAGTTTATGAAAATGTGTTAAGAGCATATCATACTGCAATTTTAGAAAATATTTCAGCTTTAAGAAAAAAATTCGCATACTTTAATGGTGCTTTATCTTATTCTTACATTCAAACAACTCAAGCAACTATCGCTCACTTTGAACAACAAATATTTGAATCAGAGGAGTTATATAAAAAAGAACCTTCAAGATTTGCAATTTCACATCCAAGAGAAGATGAAATTGTTGCAAAATTAAAAGCGAATTTTGGATTTGAAAAAATTGAAGACTTTTTAACTTCAAAAAGAAACTATTTATTTAAAATTATCAAATATTCAAAAGAACAATATCTTGAAATAAATGAAGATAGAATCAAATTTGTAACATCAAAAAAAGAGCAATATCTAGATAAAATCAAAGATTTAGAAAATATTAAAGAGGGAATTTAATCCTCTTTATTTGTTTCTCTTTGGTATAATCCTTTATGAAATATTTAAATCATTATCCAAAACACTTACAAGAACAAGTACAAACTTTAATAGAAAAAGATAAACTTACTTCTTATATAAAAACAAAATATCCAAATACTCACACTTATACAAATGATAAAGCTTTATATGATTATGTAATGAATTTCAAAAATGATTATTTCAAAAAATATCAAGTTTCAAAAGTAATGTATGATGGAAAAATAAATGTTATAAATAATGCACTAGGCATGCACTCAATAGTTTCAAGAGTCCAAGGTTCAAAACTAAAGTCAAAAAATGAGATAAGAGTTGCAACTATTTTTAAAAATATGCCTGAAGAGTTTTTAGAAATGATAGTTGTACATGAACTTGCACACTTTAAAGAAAGAGAGCATGATAAAGCTTTTTATAATCTTTGTACATTTGTCATGCCTTCTTATCATCAAGTTGAATTTGATCTAAGAGTTTATTTAACTCATATTGATTTATTTGGAAAAATTTATTAAATGCTTTTTTCTTGCGATTTTTAACTGCTAAAATTTTATGAAAATTTAAAGGAGTTAAAATGAGCAATTTTTTATACATTACGGATCAAGATGAATACTCTGATCATAGTTTTATTGGTCCTTTATTTCAAAAATATTTAACAAAACATTTTGATATAAATACAACTTTTTTTTCAAATACAAAAGAAAATATTGAATTTGAAGAAAATGGAAGAATAATTATTCCTAAAAAATTCCAAAATAATATTTTAGAAGAGTTACAAAAAGCTGGAATAAATCTTGAAAAGTTTGAATTTGTTGTCATAAGAAACAATACAGATTTACTAAAAGAAGTTTTGGATAAAAAACAAAACTACAACTTCAAAGTTGGATTTAGACTCTCTTTTCCAAAACGAATAGCAAAACTACAAACAGATGAAGCTAACAATAAAAAAACACTATTTGATGTAATAAGCAATAAAATCAAAACATTTACAGAAATAAGTTTGATTAATAAATGTGATATATTTTTACCAACATCATTTCAAATGAAAGATGACTATTTTAAAGATGTAAAAACAAGAAGTTTTGTAATTCCATCAGCAATTGATCCTGATAATTTACACGAAAATATTCAGCATGAAAGTAGTGAAAAAAGATTTTTTTATGCAGGAACTTTGGATAAATTAAGAGAATTTGAAATTATTTTAGAAGCATTTAGCAATATAAATAGTTCAAATTATAAACTTATGATTTCGACAAAAGATCCTGAATATTTAGAAAAATTACTAGAAGATTTTGAGAATTTATCTAATAATATTGAAGTTTATAATGCAACAAATAGAGATGAACTTCTTGAACTGATTGCTAAAGCTGATGTTGGGATAGCTGCATTACCTGATATTGCTTTATTTAACTCTTCAACACCAATGAAAGTTTTAGATTATTATTCAAGTGCAATTCCTTGTATTATGAGTAATAATGAAAATAATACTTCAATTTTTGAAGACAACATAAGTGCTTGGTTCACAAATTTTGATGAAGATTCAATTAGAAAAAAACTTGAACAAATCATAAATTTATCAAAAGACGAAGTTGCCAAAGTAGGTCAAAATGGACAAAATCGCCTTTTATCAGTTAGAAATTATGAAAGAATTGCAGCTGATTTAGCCCACCAATTAAATATTTTATAAGAAGATTTTCTTCTTATAAATCTATCTTGATTCAAATCATTTATATACTTTAAACTTTTTGATAACATCACTTTTATTTTATTTATAAAGTTTGTAAATGCAAAAATTTTTTAAGCAATTCAAAAAAATAAACTCAGAACCAATGGAAAAATCAAATTTGATTTGGTCATGGATTGGTTCATTTATTGGAATTTTAGCTATCTCTTTTTTTCATCGTGACGTTTTAGATGATAAAGATTTAAGTTTAGTTATTGGTTCTTTTGGAGCAAGTGCTGTTTTAGTTTATGGAGCTGTTAATTCACCTTTAGCACAACCAAGGAATTTAATAGGTGGACATATTTTATCAGCAATTATTGGAGTAATATCATTTAAACTTTTTTCTCAAAATCTACTATTAGCTTCTGCATTTGCTGTTGCAACTTCTATTTTGATTATGCAATTAACTCTAACTTTACATCCACCAGGAGGTGCAACTGCTTTAATTGCAGTTATTGGAAGTGAAAAGATTCATAGTTTAGGATTTTTATATGTTTTATATCCTGTTACAACAGGAGCATTTCTTTTATTAATTATTGCTCTTGTTGTAAACAATATCCCAAAACATAGATATTATCCTGAATCTTTAAAAGACTTTAGTAAAAAATGGTTTAGTGAAGATTAAAATTTATTTTTAAATCTTTTTAAATTTTAATCTCAAAGAGTTTAATACAACTGTTACAGAAGAAAAACTCATAGCAATTCCTGCGTACATTGGACTTAGCATTACACCAAGTATGGGATAAAATAATCCAGCTGCTAAGGGAATACCAGCAGCATTATAAATAAATGCCCAAAATAGGTTTTGTTTTATAATCTTCATTGATTCAATTGATAAATTTATACTTTTTAAAACAGCACTTAACTCATTGTTAATAAGTATTATATCTCCTGCGTCTTTAGTTATATCAGAACCAGAATTTAGTGTAATTCCAATATCTGCTTGTTTAATAGATGGTGAATCATTTATTCCATCACCTACAAACATAACCTTTGCCTCTTTTTGAAGTTCAATGATTACTTTATATTTTTCATCGGGAAGGACTTGTGCATATACTTTTTCTATTCCTAATTTTTGAGCTACACTATTTGCAGTAGTTTTATTATCACCTGTTAATAAAATAGGTGTTATATCTTTTGCTTTTAAATTTGCTATTAACTCTTTAGCACCCTCTTTTATCGTATCAGCCAAGGCAAAAACTGCAACGCATTTTTTATCAAAAGAAGCTAGAATAACTCCACTTCCTTCCTCTAGTGATTTATTGTAAAACTCTAAATATTTATTTTCTAATAAAACTTCATTTTTTTCTAAAAAATCAAGATTTCCAATCAATACTTTTTTATCTTCAAAATTTGCACTTATTCCTTGTCCTGCGATGATTTGAATATCTGTAAATATTTTGTCACAAGCTAGATTTTTTGCCTTAGCAAAATTTACCACAGCTTTTGAAATAGGATGTTCACTTTGTGTTTCAAGTGAAGCTAAGATATCTAAAAATGACTCTTCATACAAAGCATCTTTAACACTTATAATTCCTGTTGTTAAAGTTCCTGTTTTATCAAAAACTGCATATTTTATATCTTTTATAAGTTCAAGTATTTCTGGATTTTTTATCAAAATTCCCTCATGTGCACCTTTTCCAACTGAACTAACTATTGCAATTGGAGTTGCTAAACCTAAAGCACAAGGACAAGAGATAATCAAAACAGAAATAGAAGCTAAAATCGCATCCATTGCATCACCAACTACAAAAAACCAAATCAAAAAAGTAGCAATTGAAATAACTATAACAGTTGGTACAAAAATATTTGCAACCTTATCTGCAAATCTGCTAATAGGAAGTTTTTTACTTTGGGCTGTACTTAAAAGCTCAACTATTTTAGAAAGGGTTGTATCTTTTGACTCTTTTAAAACTTCAACTTCAATAACACCTGAGGTATTTAAAGTTCCTGCAATTACCTCATCGCCTATTGTTTTATAAATAGGCATTGATTCACCAGTAAGCATCGAAGTATCAATATCTGCACTTCCTTTTTTTATTATTGCATCCGTTGATATTTTTTCTCCCGATTTTATAAGAACTTTATCTCCCACTTTTAATTGTGTTGCTAAAATAGTTTTATAACTTCCATCTTCACAGATTAAAGTTGCATTTAAAGGTGCTAAATCCATAAGTTTTTTCAGAAAATCAGTTGCTTTTGCTTTTGAACGCTCTTCAAGTAATCGCCCTAAAAGTATAAAAGTGATAATTACAACCGCTCCATCAAAATAGATGAATCTTAAATGTTCAGGAAATAAAGAGGGAAATAAAACTACAAAAACAGAATAAAAATAAGCAGCACTTGTCCCAAGAGCAACTAAAACATTCATATCGTAATTTCTGTTTTTCAAAGCCTTAAACGCCAAATTATAAAATCTAGCTCCCGCATAAAACTGAACAATTGTAGCTAGTGCAAACATTACATATTGATTTACTCGCATATTTTCAAGGGGGAAAAACATAAAATAAAACATAATCACAGCAATACTAGCACTAAGTATAAATACTCTTTTTAGTTCATTGTATGCTTTTAGTTTACTTTTTTCTAAAGCTTCTAAATTTTCTTCAACTCCATAACCTAACTTTTTTATTTTATTGATTAGGCTTTGTTTATCTAAGAATTCTGTATTTATATAAAATTCACCCTCATTTGAAGCGAAACTTACTTTTGAAGACTCTAAACCTTTTAATTTACCAACAACCTTCTCTATTCCATTTGAACAGTTTACACAAGTCATTCCAGAAATATTTAGATTGATTTTTTCTTTAGACATTTTTATTCCTTTATGCCCTTTTGCGCAAGTATCAATAATGTTTTTATATACTCATTTTTTATGTAATAAAAAGACATTTTTTTATCTTTTGTAAACTCAACAATTCCATATTTTCTTAAAATTCTGAGTTGATGGGAAACATGAGATTGAGGGATTTGCAATAAATTCACCATCTCTCCCACACAAATTTCATATTCTAAAAGAGCAAATAAAATTTTTACACGAATGGGATCGTTTAGTGCTTTAAAAATATTGCTTAACTGGGTAAGTTCACCCTCATTTGGTAATTTTTTTTCTATATCACAAATATAACTTACATCTTCACAACAAGAACGAATAAGTTGTTTCGAATTACTCATATTACTCTTCTATAATTTCAAATCCGATTGAACTCATTTCTGCTTTAAAATTTGCTTCTTGTTCTTCATTTTCTATATTAACAGTAACTTCTTTTGGACTTGATTCTAAGTTAACTTCAATTGCTCCAAAATCATCTTCTAAAGAACCTTTTATCAAGTTTGCACATTTCATGCAAGATATATTTTTTGCTTTAAATGTTTTTTTCATAATTAGTCCATTTTATATGTTAATTTTATCATATGAAGATATTATCATATGATATATTTATTGTCAAGTCAAATTTATGAATTATTTTGATAAATATTCATACAAATACAAATATTGTCTTAACTCTTTTAAACTTTCAAGTTTTGTTCCCTCTTCTATCCAAGCTTTTATATTTAAAGGAATTTCAAGGGGTTTTAATAACTCTTCTTTTTTCTCTTTAGAAATTTTTTCATGTTCAGTCAAAACTGAAATATGACTAAGAACAGAAGTTAATCCTAAATCTCTAATTTGTGCAATCTCTTCTACACTTTTCCCCTCGTTTAAAAGCTCGTAAGTTTCAAGATATGTTTTTGTGAGTTTCTTTAAAGGCTCTTTTTGTTCAAGTTTTTCAGAAAACTCTTCTTTTATCTCTTTTGATAAATTTAAAAAAGTTTCTCCGTATTTTTCATATTTTACAAGACCAACGCCATTTATATTTAACATTTCATCTTTTGTAATTGGCAACTTCAAAGCAAACTCTTTTAAAGTTTTATCACCAAATATCACATAAGCTGGAACTTCATGTTCTAACGCTATCTCTCTTCGTAAAGTTCTGAATCTTTCATAAATTAGCTCATCAAAACTTAGCTCTGTTTCTTCTTCTTGGATTTTTGAAGCAATTCCTAATTTATCACTATCAATAAAAAGTTTCTCTTTTCCTTTTAAAATCTCTAAACCTAAAGAACTTATTTTCAAGGCTCGAAATTCCCCTAAAGTAAGTGCTTGAATATCTATTAATTTATCTGCAATTGCTATCCACTCATTTTTGCTTTTATCAATTCCTAGATTATAAACGCTTAGTTTATCATGTCCAAAATCTAATAACTTTTGATTTTTTGAACCACGTAAAATATCAATAATATGATTTAATCCAAATCTTTGTTCACTTCTATAAATGGCACTTAGAAGTTTTTGAGCATCCACACTCATATCAACCTGCTCAACTTCACCTTTTGTGCAGTTATCACATAGAGTTTTACAAGCTTCAATCTCATCTTCAAAATAACCTGCAATCATCTTATGACGGCAATTATTACTCACACAATATCTATACATAAACTCTAACTTATCAAGTCCAGTTTGTTTGTAAGCATTATCTATAGCTTCTTCAATTTGGATTTTTCTTTTTACCTCATCAGATTTTGAATAAAGCATATAAACATAAGACATTTCACCATCACGACCAGCTCGACCTATTTCTTGATAATAGTTTTCAAGGGTTTTTGGCAATGAAGTGTGTATTACAAAACGGATATTTGATTTATCAATTCCCATACCAAAAGCGATGGTTGCTACCACAATATCAATTTTTTCATATACAAAATCATTAAAAACTTCATTTTTTCTATCATTACTAAGTCCCGCATGATAAGCTTTTGCACTATATCCGCTTTCACTTAAAAACTCAGCTGTTGATTCTGCTTCTTTTCTAGTAAATGTATAGATGATTCCACATAAACCTTTGTGAGTTTTTAGGAAGTTTAATATTTGAGTTTTCCCATTTGCGATTCGTGGTTCTACTTTTATATCAAGATTATCTCTTACGGTTTTTGCTCTAAAATGTCTAGGATTTTGCAAGTTTAAAGACGAAGCAATATCAACTTCAACTTTTTTTGTAGCAGTTGCTGTAAATGCACAAATAGCAGTATTTGGAAAAAATCTTTTTAATCTATCCAGATTTCTATACTCAGCTCTAAACTCATGTCCCCAAGCCGAAACACAATGTGCCTCATCTATTACAAAATAGTTTATATTTATTCGCTGTAAAACTGCTACAAACTCATTTGAAGTGAACCTTTCAGGTGCAACATAAATAAATTTTAACTCGCCATTTAAAAGCTTTTGAAGAGTGAAACTATTTTCATCATTTGAAGTTGCTGAACTTATCATTTCGGCACTAATATTCAAATCATTCAAAGCTTTTATCTGGTCTTGCATAAGTGCAATAAGAGGAGAAATTACAACAGTAGTTCCATCCATAAGAAGTGTAGGAAGTTGATAACAAAGTGATTTTCCACCACCAGTTGGTAAAATCGTCAAAACATCTTGTTTGTTAATAATGCAATCAACAACCTCTTCTTGAAAGCTTCTAAACTGCTCGTGTCCGAAAATATCTTTTAGTATTTGGTATTTTTTATTCATTTAGGATGGTAACATAGTTTGAATTAAGGGTATATCACAGTCATCAATATTAAAAAAATTAGAGCTTATATATTAAATGGTTTTGATATAAAATCTAATATAAATACTTCTAAAAAGATGCTTTTCAGAATATTAGGATAAAGTGATTTATATTCCAATTATCAAATAATTGGAATATAAATCTCCGTTCTTAAATCATCTTTATTACAAGTAATTGGATTCTTATTCAAATATTTTTCAAAAATAGGCAAATCTCTTAATTTAACTCCACTTTCAACAATCCAATTTGATACACTATCATATGTATTAATTAACTTTATATAATCACCCTTATGTAAAAATACAGCATATTTGCCACCATCTATTATTTTACTTTGAATTTCACCTTTTGTTTGAATTGTTTTATCAACCCAAGAAACACAAGCATCATATCTTAGTTTATCTGCATCAGTAACATGTGGATTATCATGCCCTATTCCAAACATCATGACATCATCTCTTATAAAATATTCTTTGCTCACAAAATTTATAAGAGTTTCCCATGCTTTAATACTACATTTTGTATATTCACCTGTTTTTCTTACATACAAAATCTCTATATCTTCTAGCTTTACTATTTTTGGCTCTAACATTTTATTTCCTCTTTTTAATTTTGCATTTTTGGCAAATACTTTAGGAGTTATTCCAAAATGCTTTTTAAAAGCTTTTGAAAAAGAAGCATTGGTTTCATATCCACAGTTCATTGCAATTTGAGTAATTTTTTGATTTGTTTTAAACTGTAAAGTACTATTTGATAACCTAACTCTTCTAATATAATTACCTATACTTTCACCTACAACTGATTTAAAAATTCTATGAAAATGGTATTTAGAAAAACTAGCAACCTTCGATAATTCCTCAAGATTTAAAGCACTATTATAATTTTGCTCAATATACAAAATGACTCTACACACACTTTGAATATAATCATCTTTTACCATCTTACTCATATGCTCTCTTTCAAACTCTTTTGTATAGAAATTGTATTAAGATTTAAAAATTAAAACTACTCCACTATTGCTATATTATATAGTATTACTTAATTCTATTCCAAAATGTCATATTTACACTTGATTCATCAATAAGTTCTATATATTTCAAAGCCAAGTCATTTTCCATCCATTTAGCACAAATTTCTTGTGCTTTTTCTTGTGTCGTTGCAAAAGCAACATCTGCATAAACACCATCATTTCCTTTTAATGTGCAATGACCTAGAAAACCTTCTTCTTTTTGTAAAAAATTTTTATCAACTTCGTTTATTATTTGAAGCATAGTTTCTTCTGTAATTCCCTCTTTTAGTTTGAATGTAGCAAACTCCATTCCTACAAAATTACTAATGTTTTTTAATTGTGTCATAAGTGACTCCTTTTAATATATTAAGATATTTCTATCTCTTTATATTTAGACACATTAAAAAATATTGTGTGACACTATAATTCAAATATTTCTTTAATTTCTTCATTTTTTAGTATATTTATTGCAAATATTTTTATATCACTTTCGTAAAAAGGATGTTCTTGATATAAATCTTTATATAGTTTTTCCATAGTTAAATCAAGATTATTTGATTTTGTTTTTATAGTATTTTTAATTGTATTTTGGAAACTTGCAAAAAACTCTATGTTCTTAGGATTTACATAACCTTTTTCAATCAATGCTTTTGTTTTTTGTTCACATTTACAAGAATTTTGTTTATTTATAAGTGAGCAATGATTGTTCATAAAATTATACAAATCACTTCTTGCACGAGATAATTTTTTTCTAAAATTTTCTTTAGAAATAGAAAATATTTCACTTGAAATATCACTATTTATTTCAAAAATATCTCCAATAATTAGAATTGCTCTTTGTTCAGGATTTAAACACAAAAGCATTCCTCTCATACATCCAATTTTTGCCTCTTCAATCAAAAGTTGTTTGAAAGGTTCATCATATTCATCTGATAACATAGAGTTTTTTAAATTATCCATTGTATTAGCAAAATTCTCAAAAGTAAGGTCTCTATATTTTCTTTTTTGATTTAAAAAGCAATTAATCATAATACGATAAGCCCAAGTTTTAAACTCAGATTTTTCTTCAAAAGTATCAATACTTTCAATAATTTTAATCCAAACATCGTTTGTTAAATCTAAAGCATCTTCTTTATAATAAACTAATCGTAAAGCCAAATTATATAAATAAGGCTGATGTTTTGCTATAAATTCTTCTGTTATTTTTTTCATATATTCTTTTTTATATTTGAGTTTATAATTTTGGTTGGAATATTAGCATAGGTTGAGTTAGTATTTATATAAGAATAAAAAATATTGAGGGTGTAAAAAAAACACCCTCAGATAGAATTATTGTCTTTGTTTCATTTGATGATTTAAGAACTCTTCTTTAGTTATATTTCCATCATTATTTGTATCGATATCTGAAAACATTGGTTGATTACCAATATTTCTCATCATTTTTCCTTCAGATGCTTTTTGTTCCATTCTTTTTTCTCTAACTTCTTCCATCTCTTTTTCACTGATTTTTCCATCATTATTTAAATCAAAACTTTCAAATGCTGGCATATTGTAACCTTTTCCCATACCTTTACCATTTATTCCTTGCCCCATTCCCCTATTTCCTTGGTTAAGTTGCATTTGTTTATTTTGACCTTTTAATAACTCAAGTTCAGTTAATTTTCCATCTTTATTTGTATCTAAAGAAGTAAAATCAGGAGCATTGATTGCATTTTTCATAGGCATTCCAGCTGATGCTTTTTGCTCCATTCTTTTTTCTCTTATTTTATTAAACTCTTTTTCACTTACAAATCCATCGTTATTTATATCATAAGTTGAAAATTCTATTGGACCTCGATTTGGTAAATCTTCGGCAATAACACTACTTGTTATAACTGATAAAGTACCAGCAACTACTAAACCTAATCTAATCATTTTTGACATATTTTGCATAATCTTATCCTTTATATTTTGATATTTGATTCTACTCTTTATTTAATATAATCTTCATAACTCAAATTATCACTTCAAAACAACTTTTACTTTATTCATACTTTTCATACTTGCAAAATCATTTATTAAATTTGCAAGTTGTAAAACATCACTATTTTTCATTCTTATACATCCTGCTGATTCATTAGTTCCTATTGTTTTTTCATTTAAAGTACCATGTATTCTAAAAGTATTTTTCCCATCAACAATATGTGTAAGATTTATTTTTGCAGCTCCCATATAGTTGTATTTATCGCCAGGAGGTACAACAGAAGGAAGATAAATTCCTCTTTTTCTAAAACTTTTTATTGTATCAGCTGTTGGATACCAAACTGGATTTAAAGAAATCTGAGAAATTTTTCCAACCCCAAATGGTTTTTTTACATCTTTTTTCCCAGTTGAAACTCTATATGTTTTTATTTTTTGTAAATGGTCATTTATTTGAGCTTTTACTGTCATATAATTTGTTACAGAATCAACCTCAATTATCAGTTGTTGATAATCTAAAACATTTGAACTGTAATCTACTTCTTCTTTTTCTTTTTTTGGTAAACTAACTTTTTTTATCTCTTTTTTTACTGGTTTTATTTTCTCATAACTTTTTGTTATTTTTTGAACTTTTTTTTCTTCCTCTTCATAAGCTTTATCAAATTCATCCATACTAATTTGTCTTATTTCTTCTTCATATGGTGTTTTTTCTGAAACATCATTTTTTTCTTCTAAAACAACTTCTTTTTGAATTGGTTCTTCTTTTATCTCAGGTTTTTCTTCTATAATCACATCATCATCTACAAATTTTTTTCCTTCAGGAAAAGGATAAGAACCTACAAGTTTTAACTCTTCTATATTTGGAACAACTGAAACTAAGGGAAATTCTTCTTTAAATTTTTTCTTCTCTTCTTTTTTTTCTTCTTTTATATCAGCAATATTCTCTTTTTTTACAACAATTGTTTCAACAATAGGTTTAATTGGATTATTTAAATCAATAAATATTTTGTTTTTTGATTTAGAAAACAAAACTTCATTTTCTAATAATTTCACATAAGGTTTTTGTTTTTTTACATAAGATGAAGTTGATTTAATAGCAATAAGTGCTTCTTCTTTATTAGAATAAATATTTAAATATGTATGAAATTTTTCTTTTTTATCTTTTACGATAAAAACATCTCCTTGCATTTTGTCAAAAATTCTTTTTTTACATACAAGTGCATTTTCAAGATTAGAAGTTACACAAACTGAAATAGTATATTTTTCTTCTGAAGCATAAATATATGATGTGATAAATAATAGAGTTAAAATATTTTTTAGCATAATATTACTTTTTATTCTTTCTTTGTTTTTTAGCATTTTACCTTTTAATTGTTGTAAATTTATTTATAATGTTATTTTTAGTTATAAAAAATTTACCTTTTAATATAATAATATGCTAAACTTCCAGTTTTATATTAATTAACATTATAAGGAATGTTCATGTTCACAGATGATGATTTTATTGAACTAAATTCAAAATTTTACACGACTTGTAAACCCCAATCTAGGATTTTTACACTACTTACTGTGCCTGCTGCTTTATTTGCAATTATTTTATTGTGTTTTTTGGGATATTTTCCTTTGAAAGTAGAGATTCATAGTGTTGTTTTAATTGGTTTTATATTTTTTATTTATCTATTTTTTGTAAAACATAATGCATATTATGTTTCTTGTAAGTTTAGAACACAATATTATGAATTAGCTTTTAATTTAAAAGAGTATATCAATAAAAATTTATTAACTATTGGTGAAACAACAAAAGCAAATGGAAGTGTAGATGACTTTTTAAAAGATTACACAAGTAACATAAGAAATACAAATTTTTCATCAATTGCTTCTGGGATTTTTCCAACATTGGGGATTTTAGGAACTTTTATCTCTATTGCTCTTAGTATGCCTGATTTTACATCTGGAACAACAAGTGCATTAGAAGGTGAAATTTCAAAGCTTTTAGGTGGAGTGGGAACTGCATTTTATGTTTCTATTTATGGTATCTTTTTATCAATTTGGTGGATATTCTTTGAAAAAATTGGGATGAGCAGATTTGACCATGATACATTTGTAATTAAAGAAAATACTAAACATTTTTTCTGGACAAAAGTTGATATCGAATCAATCCATATAAAAAGTAATTTAGATAATTTTACAAAAATGAGTGAAGTATTTAATCAATTAACATCAAGTGATATTTTAGATAATATTAATTCTTCAATCGAACACAGATTTGAAGTTTTAGAAGAAATTTTGAAAAAAGAGTTGATTTTATCTTCTAAAATTGCAGAAAATATTGATAATAATGAGAAATTATCAATTATGTTAAAAGATATGACTTTAAATATGCAAACAACAATAAAAAGTTTTGAAAAACAAAAAGATTTATATGCTTTAAATGCAGAATTATTAAATGCAAATATAGAAAAACTAAATTCTCATATGGGTAATTTAAGTTCTGATAATCTAAAAGCAATCTATACAAATATTGTAAAAAGTATTGAAACTATGAAAGCTGATATGGAAAAAGTTGAATGGAAATTCAAAAAAGGTTTAGAAGAGTATGATGAAAATATTGAAAATAGATTAAAAAACTCTCTTGAATTGATTGATGAAGAAACTACAAAAATCATAAAAGATTTTAAAGAATTTAAAGAAATATCAAAGTAGTAAAAAATGTACAATAAAGAGCAAAAAAATGATGAAAACTTTTGGATATCTTATGCTGATTTGATGGCTGGATTACTTTTTGTATTCATCTTAGTAATTGGAGCTATTGTAATAAAATATGTTTATACACAAAGTAATTTAGAAAAAGAAAAAGCGGCTTTAAACTCAAGTGAAGAGGCAAAATCTAAACTTTTTTATGAATTGGCAAAAGCAAAAAATCTATATGAAACAACAAAAAGTGATTTAGATAAAGCAGCATCTGAACTAAAAGATAAAGATAATAAAATCTCTTTAAATCTTGCAGAAATAGAAAAATTAAAAGCTTTACTTTTAGAGTATGAATTAAATGTAAAAGATGAAAAAGATAAAAATGAAAAATTATCAGCAGAATTAACTGAAAAAACAAATATGATAAGTTTAAAAGATGAAGAATTAACTATGCTTGCTGATAAGTTATTAGTTCAAACACAAATTCATCAAAAAATGGTTGAAGAGTTTGATATAGCAAAATTAAAAATCAAAAACTTAACAGGTATAAAATTAACAGTTATTGCAAAACTAAAAGAGAAACTAGGAAAATCAATAAATATTGATGAAAAAAGTGGAGCTATTAAATTTTCTTCAAATATTTTATTTGACCAAAACTCTTATATTTTAAAAGAAAATGCAAAAAAAGAGTTAAGTAATACTTTGAAAAAATATTTAAACACTCTTCTTGGTGATAAAGAGATGAAAAAATATATTGAAAGTATCACTATTGAAGGACATACAAATAGTGATGGAACTTATCTTTCAAATCTTTCATTATCTCAACAAAGAGCACATGCAGTTATGCAGTTTTTATATGATTCTAATATCATAGATAAAAATCTTTTATCAACTTATGTAAATTCTAGTGGTCGTTCATCATCTGATTTAATTTTAGATAAAAATGGTATTGAAGATAAAGATGCCTCAAGAAGAATAGAGATTAAATTTACAATAAAAAATGAAGAAGCTATAAGAGAAATTCAAAACTATTTAGGTGAGAAAAAATAATGGAAATATCAAAAAAACACCTTTATGAACCAAGAAATTTAGAAGAGTTATCAAAAGAAGTAAAAGAAAAGATTGAAAAAAAGAGATTATCTTTTTTTCAAAAACTTTTCAGATTTTTCTTTAGAAAATAAACTCTTCTATATTTTGAGCAACCATTTCTACAAGTCTTGTTCTAGCTTCAATACTTGCCCAACCAATATGTGGAGTTAATAAAAGTCTATCTTTATTTTTAACTTTTAAAAGTGGATTTGACTCTTCAATTGGTTCTTTATTTACAACATCAATCCCACAATAAATCTCTTTTTCATCTATAAGTTTTGCCAAATTATTTTCATTGATAATTCCACCACGACCAAGATTTAGTAAAATTGCACCTTTTTTCATATTTTTCATATTTTCATAATTTAATAAATCTTTTGTATTTTCATTTAATGGTGCATGAATAGAAATAATATCACTTGTTTTTAGTAACTCATCAAGACTTACTTGTTTATATTCACTATTAGCGTTTTTTCCACTTGTTGAATAATAAACTACTTCACAATCAAAAGCTCGTGCTTTTTTTGCTAGATTTCGCCCTATTTCACCAAGTCCTATAACTCCAACTCTTTTTTTATCAAGTTCATAAAAGGGTTTATCTATATGAGTAAAAATTTTTGATTTTTGCCATTTTCCCTCATCTACATAAGTTTTGTAATAATTTAATTTTTGAACAAAATAAAAAATCATAGAAAAAGCAACTTGAACAACACTTGAAGTTGAATATCCAGCCACATTTTTCACTTCTATTCCTTTTTCTTTTGCATAAACTAAATCTACATTATTTGTTCCTGTTGCAGTTATACAAATAAGTTTTACATTTGAATCATCCATTTCATCTCTACCAATAACAACTTTATTAGTAAGAACAATATCTGCATCTTTTATTCTTTCTTTCGTTTTTTCGTTTTTTGTTACATCATAAGAAGTAACTTCTCCATATTTTTCAAAAATTGATACATCAATATCAAATCCTAAAGTTGCTCTATCTAAAATTACTATTTTCATATTTATCCTTTAATTTCTTCTTTGACCTGCTTTTGGTGGAGTTACTTCTTTTTGTAAATCAACACTAAGATTATTATAAAAAAGTTCACCATAATTTGTTTCACGATTTATTGTTTCATATGCTTGTTTTATGTCATTACCATATTTCAAAGCATCTTGTAATATTTTTATAATTTTAACTGATTCTAAAAAATTTACGTGAGAAGGAGCTTCAATAGGAGAACTATAATACTTATGCATTCTTTCAACTAAAGATTTATTTCTAATTTCAATAAAAACTGATTCAATTGGTGATTTAAAGAATAATACTTTTTGTTTTACATTTATTGAAATATATGTTGTTTCCATTCCATAAATTTTTCTTGAGTAAGAATCAAATAAAAAAAGTTTTTTATTATAGTTATTATTAAAAAGTTCATAAATCAATTCTAAAATTTTTATCTTTTCTTCTTTAGTATAAAAATTCCCAATAATTGCAAAACAGAAAGATAATATTGATTTAATAGAATACCATTCAGTTGTGTCATAATCATATCTTAACATTTGATCAATTCTTGCTTGTTTTAACTCTTCAATCTCTGTGCTAGTTGTTGATTTGTACACTTTTTGTACAGCAGAATCTCTGTACATTGGTCCTGGAAATTGTGCTTGAATAACAAATCTTCTATTTTTTTCCATTTCCATAATGTATTTTAATCTTCCATAATAATCTTCATCTATAATTCTTACTTCTTTTTGTGGTATTTGTGTAATTGATTTTAAGAACTCTTCACCATTACACCCCTCTTCCCAAATATAATCAGGATACCTAAAAATTTGACAAATTTTTTCTTTTATATCTTTATTTGGTTCTATATCTGTAACATTATCAATCCACGATGTTACAGTCCTTCTATCTTTATTTATCATAGAAGCAAATTTAGAAATACTTAAGTTTGATCTTTTAAAAATTTCTATAAATTTTTCAATTGAATTTTTATAATTCATAGTAAACCTTATATTTAATATTTGTATTATTGTACCATTTTTTATAAAAAAAGCAACTTTTGTACATTTGACTATATTTTTAAAAGAAATTGTATTTTCTGTTTCAAAAATAATACACTACTTGAATGTCTAAATTATGTATAATGACAGTCAACTTAAATTTAAAGGATGTGTATGAGCGCAGGAAAAAAATTTAGAGAAGCCTTAAAAGAAGAGTCTCCTTTACAAATCGTAGGAACAATTAATGCTTACCAAGCATTACAAGCTACAAGAGCTGGACACAAAGCTATCTATTTATCAGGTGGAGGTATTGCAAACGCTTCTTATGGTTTACCAGACTTAGGTATGACAATGTTAGAAGATGTATGTATTGATATTAGAAGAATTACTTCTATTTGTGATACACCATTAATCGTGGATGCTGATACTGGTTGGGGACATGCATTTAATATTGCAAGAACTGTTAAAGAATTCATCAGATATGGTGCTGCTGGACTTCATATTGAAGATCAAGTTGCTGCTAAAAGATGTGGTCACAGACCAAATAAAGAATTAGTTTCAACAGAAGAAATGTGCGATAGAATTAGAGCTGCTGTAGATGCTAAAATGCAACTTGACCCTGAGTTTGTAATTATTGCTAGAACAGATGCTCACGCAAGTGAAGGTCAACAAGCTGCAATTGATAGAGCAAAAGCTTATGTTGAAGCTGGTGCAGATATGATTTTTGCTGAAGCAATTCACACTTTAAAAGAATATAAAGAATTTACAGATGTAATCAAAGTTCCAGTATTAGCAAATATTACTGAATTTGGTGCAACTCCAATGTTTACAACAGAAGAATTAGCTTCAGTTGGTATTTCAATGGTTCTATATCCATTATCAGCATTCAGAGCAATGAATAAAGCTGCTTTAACTGTATATCAAGAATTAAAAGAAAAAGGTACACAAGAAGGTGTTCTAGGAACAATGCAAACAAGAATGGAATTATACGATATGTTAAATTACCATGCTTATGAGCAAAAAATGGATGAATTATTTTCAAAAGGTAAAGCTAAATAATTAGCTTTACTTAAAATAAAATTTGAATAAATAAAACTAAGGAGAAAATATGGGTGGATTAGCAGGTGTTACAGCTGGAACTTCAGCAATTTGTACTTGTGGATTAGGAAATGGACTTAATTATAGAGGATATGATATTGCAGATTTAGCTTTAAAAGCAGATTTTGAAGAAGTTGCATACTTATTATTAGTTGGTGAATTACCAAATAAAGCACAATTAAAAGACTTCAGAAGAAAAATTATTGCAGGAAGAGAATTACCAATTAGCGTTAAAAACGTATTAAAATCAATTCCAGCTTCTTCTCATCCAATGGATGTTATGAAAACTGCAACTTCTGCTTTAGGTTGTGTTGAACCAGAAGCAGAAGATTTTTCTGATCAAATGGCAAAAATCATTAGATTATTAGGTGCATTCCCATCATTTTTAGTTTACTGGCATCACTGGCATAAACATGGTAAAGAAATTGATTTAATTTCTGAAGAAACTACAATTGCTGGTTATATCTTAGAAAGATTAAAAGAAACTAAACCAAAAGCAGTTGAAGTTAAAGCTATGAATGCAATGTTAACTTTATATGCAGAGCATGAATTTAATGCTTCTACATTTGCAAATAGAATTACAGCTTCTACATTATCAGATATTTATTCTTGTATGACAACTGGAATTGGAACTTTAAAAGGTCACTTACATGGTGGAGCTAACGAAGTTGCTATCAAATTTGTATTACAATTTGATAATGTTGAACACGCATTAAAATCAGTTGACGAATTATTTGCAAAAAAAGAAAAAATTATGGGATTTGGACACAGAGTTTATAGAAACTTAGACCCAAGATCTCCTGTAGGTTTTGAATTAGCTTCAGAATTAAGAGAATTAGAAACTTCTGATCCAAAACTATTTGATATTGCAAAAGCAATTAGAGACAAAGTAAAAGCTGATAAAGGTTTACCAGATAATATCGACTTCTTTGGTGGATTAATTTACCACTATATGGAAATCGAAAGATTATACTATACACCTTTATTCATTATGTCAAGAGCAGCTGGATGGGCAGCTCATGCATTTGAACAAAGAGCAAATAACAGAATTATCAGACCAAGTTCTGAATATACTGGACCTGAGCCAAGAGCATTTGTTTCTTTAGAAGATAGAAAATAATTTTATTTTCAAATTTAAGTTAGCTTTTTGCTAACTTAAAAAACTGGTGAATATTAAATATTCCAAATTCTCAATAATAAACTTCAAAATATGGATATAAAAACAATGACAAACGAAAAATATCTTAAACAACTAGATGGTTTAGATGTTAAATATTATGATGTAAAAAGTGCTGTTGAAGACATTACTCCAGGTTCTTTTGCAAAACTTAACTATACATCAAGAGTTTTAGCTGAAAACTTAATAAGAAAATGTCCAAGTGAAGATTTAAAAGATTCACTTATTCAATTAATTGAAAAAAGAACTGATAAAGATTTCCCTTGGTATCCATCAAGAGTAATCTGTCATGATATTCTAGGATTAACAGCATTTGTTGACTTAGCAGGTCTTAGAGAAGCAGTAGCATCAAAAGGTGGAAATCCAGATAAAGTTAATCCTGTTGTTCCTACTCAATTAATTGTTGACCACTCATTAGCAGTTGAGTGTGGTGGATATGATCCAGATGCATTCCAAAAAAATAGAGATATTGAAGATAGAAGAAATGCAGATAGATTCCACTTTATTAACTGGACTAAAGAAGCATTCAATAACGTAGATGTTATCCCTCCAGGTAATGGTATTATGCACCAAATTAACCTTGAGAAAATGTCTCCTGTTATTCACAACATTAATGGAATAGCAAGTCCAGATACATTAGTAGGAACAGATTCACATACTCCTCACGTTGATGCACTTGGAGTTATCGCTGTTGGTGTTGGTGGATTAGAAGCTGAAAATGTAATGTTAGGAAATCCTTCTTATATGAGAGTTCCTGAAATTATCGGTGTTGAAATTGTTGGAACAAGAGCTGAAGGTATTACTGCAACAGATATTGCATTATCTTTAACTTCTTTTTTAAGAGAAAACAACGTAATTTCTGCTTACTTAGAATTCTTTGGACCTGGTATTAAATACCTTAATTTAGGTGATAGAGCTACTATTGCTAATATGACTCCTGAATACGGTGCTAGTGCAGGAATGTTTGCAATTGATGAACAAACTATTGATTACTTAAGAGTAACTGGTAGAAGTCCTGAACAAATTAAATTAGTTGAAACTTATGCTAAAGCAAACGGTTTATGGGCAGATGCATTTGAGCAAGCTACATATGCAAGAACTTTAAAATTTGATTTAACATCTGTTACAAGAAGTTTAGCTGGTCCTTCTAAACCACATAAATTAGTTCCAACTTCAACATTAAAAGCTGAAGGAATTATCAAAGATTTCAAAATTGATGGTGATAAAATGCCAGATGGTGCTATTTTAATTGCTGCAATTACATCTTGTACAAATACTTCAAATCCTAGAAATGTTGTTGCTGCTGGTTTACTTGCAAAAAAAGCAAATGAGCTTGGATTAACTAGAAAACCATGGGTTAAATCTTCTTTAGCACCAGGTTCAAAAGTTGCAGAACTTTATTTAAAAGAGGCTGGATTATTACCTGAATTAGAAAAATTAGGATTTGGTATTGTTGGATTTGCATGTACTACTTGTAATGGTATGTCAGGTGCATTAGATCCTAAAATCCAAAAAGAGGCAGTTGATAACAATATTTATACAACAGCTGTATTATCAGGAAATAGAAACTTTGATGGAAGAATCCACCCTTATGTAAAAGAAGCATTTTTAGCATCTCCTGCACTTGTTATTGCATATGCATTAGCAGGAACTATTAGATTTGATATTGAAAATGGTGTTTTAGGTAAAGATAAAAATGGAAATGATATTAAACTAAAAGATTTATGGCCAACTGATGCTGAAGTTGATGCAGTTGTTAATTCTGCTGTAAAACCAGAAATGTTTGCAAAAATTTATGATCCAATGTTCGCAAGAAATGGATTAGCAGGTATTAAAGTTGATCCATTCTATAAATGGAATACAAAATCTACATATATAAATAAACCTCCTTATTGGGAAGATGAATATATGCAAATGCCAGCACTAAAAGGTATGAGACCATTAGGTGTATTCCCAGATAATATTACAACGGATCACTTATCTCCATCAAATGCAATTTTACCAACATCAGCATCTGGTGAATATTGTTTAAAAATGGGATTACCTGTTGAAGACTTAAACTCTTATGCTACGCATAGAGGAGATCATCATACAGCATCAAGAGCTACATTAGCAAATCCAAAACTTTTTAACGAAATGGTTAAAAATCCAGATGGGACAGTTAAACAAGGTTCATTAACAATGATTATGCCAGAAGGTAAAGAATCTAGAATGTGGGAAGCAATTGAAACTTACACAAATAGAAAACAACCTTTAATTATTATTGCTGGAACTAACTATGGACAAGGTTCATCAAGAGACTGGGCAGCTAAAGGTGTAAGACTTGCAGGTGTTGAAGTATTAATTGCTGAATCAATTGAAAGAATTCACAGAACTAATTTAGTTGGAATGGGTGTATTACCATTACAATTCAAAGATGGAGAAACAAGACATACTTATAATATTGATGGTTCTGAAACATTTGATATTGAAGGTGAAATTACTCCAAGATGTGATTTAACTGTTGTAATGACAAGAGCAAATGGTGAAGTTGTTAAATTCAAAGTTTTATGTAGATTAGATACTTCTGCTGAAGTTGAAGTTTACAAAAATGGTGGTATTTTACAAAAATTCGCTAAAGATGTTATTGCATCTTCAAAATAATTAAATATCTAAAAAGCATCATTGATGCTTTTTAGAATATAAAACTGTTAAAAGAAATCAAAAGATTTTTTTTAACAGTTTTTAAAATCAAAAAACTAATTTTTAAGGAACTAAAATATGAGTAATTATAAACCACAATTTAAAGTTAAAGCTACATATATGAGAGGTGGTACATCAAAAGGTACTTTCTTCAATATTGCAGACTTACCAAAAGAAGCTCAAGAAGACCCAAAAAAAAGAGATAGACTACTTCAAAGAATTGTAGGAAGTCCTGATGTTTATAAACAACAAATGGATGGTATGGGAGGAGCTACTTCTTCTACTTCAAAAGCAATTTTAGTAGGTAAATCAACTGTTCCAAATCATGATGTAGATTACTATTTCTGTCAAGTTGCAATTGATAAAGATTTTGTAGACATGAGTGGAAACTGTGGGAACTTATCAAGTGCAGTTGGTCCATTTGCTATTAAAGAAGGATTAGTTGATAATGTACCTGATAATGGTGTTTGTTGTGTAAGAATTTGGCAAGCAAATATCAAAAAAACTATTTTGTGTTATGTAACTATGGTTGATGGTATGGTTAAAGAAATGGGTGATTACTACATTGATGGTGTTGCCTTCCCAGCAGAAGAAATCGTTTTAGAATTTGCTGAACCTGTTGATCCAAGTGAAGAATTATTCCCTACTGGAAATTTAGTTGATGATTTAGAAGTTCCAGGAATTGGTACATTTAAAGCTACTATGATAACAGCTGGTATTCCTACTTGTTTTGTTAATGCAGCTGATATTGGATATAAAGGAACTGAATTACAAGTTGATATAAACAATGATGCCGAAGCACTTGCAAGATTTGAAGTAATCAGATCTTATGCTGCTTTAAAAATGGGATTAATCTCTGATTTAAAAGAAGCAGAAACAAGACAACATACTCCAAAAATTGCATTTGTTGCACCTAAATCTGATTTTACAACTTCTAGTGGTAAAGAGGTTAAAGCAGATGAAATTGATTTACATGTACGTGCTTTATCTATGCAAAAATTACACCACGCTATGATGGGAACTGCTTCGGTTGCTATTGGTGTTGCTGCTTGTATTCCTGGAACTTTAGTTAACTTAGCTGCTGGTGGTGGAGAAAAAACTGCTGTTGAATTTGGTCACCCATCTGGAACTTTAAAAGTTGGTGCAGTTATCAAACAAGAAAATGGAAAATATGTTGTTGATAAAGCAACTATGAGTAGAAGTGCTAGAATAATTATGGAAGGTTATGTTCACGTTCCAGATGGGACTATGGACTAAGTCTATCTTTCTACTACAAAGATTTAATTTAAAGGGGTAAGAGTTATTTTCTCTTACCCCTTTTTTAATTTTCACATATTTTTATAATACTATTATGATACTTTTTTTTGCTACAATGAAATCAATAAGTTACAAAGGTGCAATCATGTCTAAAATAAAAATAATTTTTGGTATATTTTTAATAACTTTAATGTTATCTACACTTTTGTTTTCGGCTTTTCCTAGTTTATATTCTAATAATAAAACTGGAAAAATATATAAACAAGTTGATACTAATTTTAATTTCTTAAAAAATGAAAATTCTGAATATGTACTACTTTATTTCGGATATGTAGGCTGTACAACAATTTGTACACCTGCTTTAACTCAAATAAATCAGATTTATAAAGAATTAGATAGCAATAAATTTGCTTTTTATTTTATTAACTTACAAGTAAATACTCCCGAAGAAATTGTTGACCAGTTTGCAAAATATTTTAATAAAAATTTTAATGGTATTTATTTAAATAATGAAGAAATAAAAAAAATAACTAACAAACTTAGTGTAAAACATATACCATCAATGGTAGACAAAAATGAGATTGACCATACTGGATTTCTATATGTTCTAAAAAAAGAAAAGGATAATATATATCAACAAAAGTTTCTTTATACAACAAAACCATTTCAAATTGAAGAGATAATTAACGATTTAAATAATACATTAGGAGCATCAGTATGATAAAAGTATTTTTTCCATTTTTGGATAAAAGTTTGCCTCAAGAAGTTCAGGAGAGTTTAGCCCAAGACTACAGAAATGCTGATAAAATCATGCTTATAGTTTCATTTATAAGCTTTTTATTAGTAGCTGGAATAACATCTTATAGTAACAGTACTTATTTTATAGGTCTTGTTGGTGGAGGGATAACTTTTGCATCAACTTTCTTAGCGTATAAAATACTTAGAGGTACAGTACTTTCTCGTATTATCTTTGGTACAGCATTTGTTATATATCCAGCAATAATGATTTCACAACAACTAGGTATGATTGAAATGCACTTCTTCTTTTTTGTGTATGTTGCTGCATTTGTTGTATATAAAGATATCACAGCAATGATGACAATGACAGCTGTTACAGGTGTACATCACCTTTTATTTACATACTTACAATTAAACGGTGTTTCATTTATGGGAAAAGAAATTATACTTATGAGTACAAATTGTAGTTGGTTATTTACATTTATTCATATTTTTGTATTTTTAATAGAACTTGTAATACTAATTTATGCAGTTTACACGTTAATAAATCAATTTATTCAAGCTAAAACATTGCAATTTGAATCAGCCGAAGCATTTAAAAAATTAGAAGAAACAACTTTACTAAATAAAAAAATAATTGATGAAACTATAGATGTAGCAAATAGTGTAAATTCTGGTGTTTTAACAGCAAGAGTGCAAAGTGAAACAAAAGATGAAAATATAAAAGCATTAAAAGATATTATCAATGATATGATGAATAATCTTGAAAGAAAAATTGCATCAGACTTAAATGAAATTACATCAGTTTTACAAGAGTTCACTAACAATAATTTTACTTCAAAAATAAATTCAAGTGGTGAACTTGCAGCTAATCTTAATATACTTGCAGATGCAATTACAAATATGCTTATTCAAAATAAAGAAAATGGTTTAACTCTTCAAAGTAGTGCATCGATGCTTTCATCAAATGTAAATAATCTTAATACATCATCAAATACAGCAGCCGCTTCATTGGAAGAAACAGCAGCAGCAGTAGAAGAAATAACATCAATTATTAAAACAAATAATGAAAAAGTTAATAAAATGTCAATTTTGGCAAATGAATTAAATAAATCTGCTCGCGATGGACAAAACTTAGCAACTAAAACAACTTCAGCTATGGATGATATTGATACGCAGGTTCATGCCATTAATGATGCTATTACGGTAATTGATCAAATAGCTTTCCAAACAAATATATTATCTTTAAACGCAGCGGTTGAAGCTGCAACAGCAGGAGAGGCAGGTAAAGGATTTGCTGTTGTTGCTCAAGAAGTAAGAAACCTTGCTAGTAGATCTGCAGAAGCTGCAAAAGAGATTAAAAATTTAGTTGAAAATGCAACTACTAAAGCAAATGAAGGTAAAGCCATCTCAGATAATATGATTAAAGGTTACTCAGATTTAAATAATAAGATTAGTGAAACAATTGAACTAATTTCAGATGTAGATTCTGCTTCAAAAGAGCAAGAGACAGGTATTATTCAAATTAATGACGCTATTAACTCTTTAGATAAACAAACTCAAGAAAATGCAATGATTGCTAATGAAACTAATGATATTGCAATTCAAACAAATCAAATTGCAGAAATTATTTTAAAAAATGCAGATGAAAAAGAATTTGAAGGTAAAAATTCTGTAAAAGTAAGAGATATTAAAATAAATAAATCCTCAGTATCAAACTCTACTAATGCATCTAAAGTGACAACTAAAGAAAAAAAAGAGATTAAAAAAGAAAAAAGTTTAACTATTAATTCTCAAAAAATAGTAACTACAAATAATAGTGACAATGATGAGTGGGAGAGCTTTTAATATGAAAAGAATAGTAAGCTTATCTCCTAGTGATGGTACTAAAACTACTGCTGATTTTGAATATCCATATATTTATTATCTTAAAAGTTGGAACAGTAATTCAAAATAATAATGATAAATTTGTTGTTGATAAAGCAACTATGAGTAGAAGTGCTAGAATAATAATGGAAGGTTATGTTCACGTTCCTGCTGATACAATGGAATAATTCTAATTTCCTTATTTGAAAAAAGCTCTAGATTATATCTAGACCTTTTTTTATTTCTAATTAAAAATTTTATGCTAATATAATCCAAAAATTTAATGGAGCAAAAATTTTGGATAATAAATTCAAATTCAATCCATATGAAGCTTTAAAATCGATCTTAGAAATAACATCTTATCATACAGGTGATGAATTTATAGCTAAAACTGCAATTGAAATAAAAAAATTATTTCAAGCTGATTTAGTTTATATTACAAAAGCTATTGATTATTCACCAACTACAAAAGTTGAAGTTATTTACTCTACAAATACAAAAATTCCTAAAATAATAGACCTAAATGGTGTTCCTGGTAAATTTGTTTTTGACAATAAAATTATAAAAATAAAAGAGCATGTACAATACAACTTTCTGGATGTAATAAATGAAAAATATGAAAGTTTTTATGGTATTCCAATAACCGATGGTAAAAATAATTGTATAGGACATATCGCAATTTATTCAAAAAAAGTAAGAGATTTACCTGAAGAATTAAATGATATTGCATTAATTTATTCAAGAAAAATTGAAAGAGAAACAAGAAGAATTGCTTTAGAAAAAGAAAATCTTCTTATAAGAAAACAATTAGAAGAGTTGACAATTACTGATACATTAACAACTTTATACAATAGAAGATATTTTGTAAAAATTTGCTCAGATATTTTTGCTCAAGTAAAAAGAGCATCTACACAAGCAACTTTAGCTTACATAGATATAGATAATTTTAAAAGTATAAATGATAAATTTGGTCATGATGGTGGAGATTTTGTATTAAAATATTTTGCAGATATTTTGAAAGAAGAATCAAGAAAAGGAATAGACTATATTTTTAGGCTTGGTGGAGAAGAATTTTGTATTATTAGTTTAAATACACCATTAAATTATGCTTATGAATATATGGAAAGAATTATGAATCTAACATCAAGAAAATTTTTAACAACAAAATTTGGTAAGATTACGCTAAGTATTGGATTAGTTGAGTTTAATAAAGATTTTAATTCATATGATGAAATATTAAATCTTGCAGATAAAAAAATGTATAAAGCAAAAAAAGAGGGAAAAAATTCTATAGTAAAATAGAAAATTCTATTTTACTAAGCTTGAGATTTCTTTAAAACAAGGGTTTTTTGCATTTAAAGTTAATTCAAATAATAAAGATTCATAAGTAGTTGGAATAACTCCTGATTGAATCAATCTTTGGAAAGCAATATCAGTATCTTTTTGTTTTCTAGAGCTACAACAATCCGTTACTAAAACAACTTCGAATCCAGCTTCTATTAAATCAATACAAGTTTGTAAAACACAAACATGTGTTTCAATTCCGGCAACAATAACTACTTTTTTATTAGTAGCTTTAATCGCATCCATTGTTGGTTCATTTTGACAACATGAAAAAGTAGTTTTTTCAAATGAAGGATAAGAATCAACTAATTCTTTTAAAGAAGGAATTGTTTCACCTATTCCTTTTTTATACTGCTCATTTACAATAAAAGGAATATTTAAAACTTTCAAACCTTTTACTAAAATTAGTAAATTTTTTTCTAGTTCTTCTTTATTTGCAATGTGTGGAAATAATTTTTCTTGAACATCAACCAAACAAAAAAGTGCATCATCAATATTTATTCTCATTTTCTCTCTCCTTAAAATGGTAAAAAATATTTTACAATTCTTTTATTTAAAAGCTGTTTTTTCTGCTCTTTCTAATAAATCTTTTGCACCTTGGTCTATAAAAGTTTGAGCTAAATTTTGTCCAATTTTTTCATAATCTTTAATATCAGCAGTTATATCTTCACTTAGATATTCACTGCCATCTGGCATTCCTACAATTGCTTGAACTCTTATAGAATTTTTATCAATAATTGTTGCTTTTACACCTATTGGAACTTGACAACCACCTTGTAATGTATCTACAAAACTTCGCTCAATTGTTGATTCGATATGAGCATTTTCATCATTTAATACTTTTACTATTTCTAATACTTCTGGATTATTTGTAGTTTCAATTCCAAGTGTAGCTTGTCCCATTGATGGAATCATAACATCAGTTGAAATTGGATTGAAGTATTTAACTTCATTTTCAATTTTTAGTTTTTGAATACCAGTAGCTGCAAGTATAATTGCATCATATTCACCTGCATTTAATTTAGCAATTCTAGTATTTATATTACCTCTTAAATCTTTAAGTACAATATCTGGTCTTAAAATTTTTAAAGCCATTCTTCTTCTTAAACTTGTAGTTCCTACAACTGCACCTTGAGGTAATTCTTCAATAGAACTATATTTATTACTTAAAATTGCATCTCTTGGGTCAAATCTTTTAGTAACAGCAGCAAGAGTTAATCCATCTTCAAATTGAGTTGGTACATCTTTTAATGAATGAACTGCAAGATGTGCACTTCCTTCTAACATTGCAACTTCAAGTTCTTTTGTAAAAAGCCCTTTTCCACCTATCTTAGCAAGAGGAACATCTAATATTTTATCACCCTTTGTTACAAATTCTTGTAATTCTATTTGCATATCAGGATAGTGTTCTAAAAGTAGTGATTTTACATATTCACTTTGCCAAAGAGCTAATTGACTTCTTCTTGTTGCTATTACTAATTTTTCCATATTACCTTCTTATAAAATTTATTTTTTCCCTAAAGTTTCATATTTTTGTCTTGAAGAATCTTTTACTCCATTTACAAATATAGTTGGTGTTCCTTGAACCATAACTTCTTCGCCCATTAACATATCTTTTTGAAGATTTTCATTTACTTCTTTTGTATTAATCTCTTCAAGTTTAATATCTGTTTTAAACTCTTTATTAAATGCTTCTAAGATTTTTTTCTCATCAGTTGATTTTGCTGTAAAATATGGTTCCCAATTTATTTGATATGTTTTTAACTCAACATCTTTTAAACCTTTACTTTTTGCAACTTCTATTATTTTTGCTAGAGGTGCAGCTGCTGGATGTAATCCAATTAATGGGAAATGATAATAATATAAAGCTACATTATCACTATTTTTATTTACATAATTTATAACATCAGGAACATAATCTATACAAAATGGACAAAGTGGGTCAGAAAAAATTACAATTTTGTCTTTTGCATTGTGATTTCCTGCTATTAATTTTGATTTATCATAATATTTAGCTGTTAAATTCGGAGTAACTACATCTTTCAATGATTTTCCTGTTTTAGAATCAATTAAATCTAAAGCGATATATTTACCATCACTGAATAAAATATCTTTTACATTAATTTCTTTACCTTGAACATTTGCTTGAACATCCAAAATATATCCATTCCATCCACTAAGAGGTAACTCTTTTTTTGTGTTTACTTTTACATCATTTACTTTTACATTTGGATTTTGAGCTACTCTTGTTTTTTCAAAATTTACAACAACATCATCACCACTATTTGCATATAAAGTTGCTGATAATAGCACACTTAACGATAATATCTTTGAAAGCTTATTCATATAATTTTTCCTTTTTAAAAATTAGGGATTAGTCTATCTTTTTTACATTAATAAAAAGCTAACAGCTTTAACAATTTTAATACGTTAATAATACAATTTAAAGCCTATAAAATCGTACTTTCTACAAAATTTATTTTTTCTAGTTATTCATAATATTTTTTTAATATATTAAAAAGATTTGCACAAAAATAGCACACTTTTTATCTTATTAATATAATTTCTTTCGTAATAATTGAAATTGCTATTCTATCTTAAAGCTTCTTTGAATAGCTTAATATATTCATAAACCAATTTTTTATAAATTGAAAGATATATCATTATTTTACAAATAAAAATGTTAATACTTTAAAATTAAATTAAAAAAGAGTCAAAAAAAAGTATTTTAATTGTTATAATAGCTTACTGAAATGTATTAAAAGGATTATAAATGAATTATTCTTTAGATTTTGAAACACACAAATCTTTACTTAAAAAAATATTCAATAAAGAAGTTTCTTTATTTACTGGGGCAGGTTTTTCATTAGGTGCTACAATTAAAGGTGGAAAAATTCTTTCTACTGGTGATTTAAAAAGAGACATGCTAAAAAATTTAATGGATTATGAAGAATCTATAATAAATAGAACTATTGAAAGAAAAACTTTTCAAGAAATATGTCAATTGTGTATAACTCATATAACTGAAGAAGAATTTAATAATTATCTTGTTAGAAAATTTGTTTATTGTACTCCAACAGATTTCCACTATAAATATGCATCAATACCGTGGAAAGAAATATATACATTAAATATTGATGATATCATTGAAACAATATATCGTGATACTGATATTGAGTTACAAGTTTTCAATACTCATATAAAACCAACTGATTATAATGGAGATAATATTTTAAAATATTATAAATTACATGGTGATGTTAATAATAAAAGAGAAGGATTTGTATTTTCTAGTACTCAATACTTAAATAAACTTAATGTTGGTGAAACATTTTATAATCACACTAAATTTTCTGAAATAATCTATAATGATACATTATGTATTATTGGTTCAAGTATAAATGAAACTGATTTAGAGCTTCACATTCAAAAATTTAGAAAAGGATTAAGTGGACAATTACCTAAAGAAAAAATTTATTATATATCTAGAAGTATTTATGAAGAAGATGTTGCATTATTAGAATCAAAAAACATTATTTGTATTCAAGAAACAGCAGAATCATTTATTGAAAAATTAATTGAATATGCAAAAACAAATCTTTTAATAAAACATGAAAATTCAAAAAATACTCCATTAAAAATAGTAAAAAAAATAGATTTTAATACAAAAATTAATAATTTAGGATTTACTGTTCAAGCAAATTTAGATAAATCTGAGAAAAATAAAAAAACTTACAAAGCTATTGATTTTTATACAGGTTTTGAACCTACATGGAATGATATAATACATGAATCTGATGCTTTACTTTTAAATACAGAAGCATTAATTAAAGATATAAGTCAAAATTCTCTATTTAAAATATATTTAATCTTAGGTAAAGCTGGAAATGGAAAAACAACTTCATTAAAAAGAATTATTTACAATTTTTCTACAAATTCTGATTATTTAGTACTTGATTATAATGATACAACTTATATTGACGATAGTCATGCCTATAAATTAGGAGAGGAATTAAAAAAACAAAAAAAGAAAATAATTATTACTTTTGATAACGGTGCATGGGCATTTAACTTTATCTCTCATTTATATAAACATTTAAAATTTGATGTTGACATATCAATTATTGTTACTTCTAGGATACCAGAATATTATAGAGAAATGAGAAATATAAATGATTTAAAAACACAGATATCAAATTATGATGAAATTATTTGTGAAACTAATGCTGAAAGAATCATCAATAAATTAGAAGAACAAAGTTATTTAGGAAAACTAGCTCAACATAAAACTATGGAAAAAAGAATTAAAAGTTTTATCAGATTAAATAATAATCATAATGATTTATTTTCTTGTTTAATTCAATCTGTTGAAGGAGATGGACATTATAATAAATTAGAAAGCATAATCGAAAATAATATGAAGAAAAAAGAAAATGCACTTTTTCTAATAGTACTTACTATTTTTGATAATTTTGGTACTTTTTCTTTATCTTTACAACTTTTTCTAAATATTTTTCAAAATGAAATAAGTGACCTTAAAACTATTGTTCAAGATTGTTCTGATTTATTAAATCAAATTGATATAAAAGATTACAAAACTCTAAACCAAAAAATTAGATTAAGAGGTTCATTTGTAAGTGATAAAATTTTAGAAAATTATAATTCATTTTTTTCTCATGATGAAATTTTAAATATTTCAAAACAAATTTTAATTTTTATAAGTTCAAATTATAATACACAATTTAAAAATGGGAAAAATTTTTATACAGAAATAACTCATTCTCTTCTTGTAAGTAAAAGATATCAAAAAACTTTTGGTATTAAGAATAGAGAAAAATTTAATAGCTTTTATCATTCTTTAATTAATAATTTTAATGAAAACTCAGATTTTTGGCTTCAATATGCAAAAATGGAAATGAAATTGGGTGATTTAAAATCTGCTAAAGTACATTTAGAGCAAGCAGAAAGTTTAAACCCTTTTTCAATCAAAATAAAGCATGCTATTGGTCAATGGTATATGTTTAAATCAATAACTTATAGAAATTATGAACAAGCTATTAGTGAATTTAAAAAAGGTGAAGAAATTATGCTTGGGCAAGGAACTTCAAATGATGCATATCCAATTCATTCATTAATTGATGGATTTATGGCATTTCACAGAACATTTCAATTTAAATTAAATAAATCTCAAGTAAAAGATTATTTTAAATTAATTAAAGATTCTTTAGTTAGATTAAATAATCATTCTCTATTACTAATTATTTGGAAAAAATATTACTTATTTCTAGAAGAGAATCATGTTGCACATTTTGTTAATTTAAGCATGGATGATTTACATTTAATGAAAAAAATTGATTTGAATAGAGATGCTGATGAACAATATTTACAATATATTGATAATTAGTATTCTAATTATCATATTTTTAGATAATGAATATACACTATAAAATAAAGAATTTTAAATCTGTGGAACAAATTGTTGAATTATTTAATAATTTTATGAAAACAGTTTTAGATGAAATAGAAGAAAAAGATAAAAAAGAAAATTTAGAAAAAATAATTAGTAATGAAATTATTACAAAAACAATTAATTTTAAAT